>BNJV01001497.1_pt1 | contig 184358 bp, 160 predicted proteins | sample 8540591 | NCBI WGS metagenome assembly BNJV01 (sample SAMD00202457, study PRJDB9452) | human saliva metagenome | host: Homo sapiens | reverse complement strand
CTTTAGGTAGCTACGCACCAGCTGGGTTACTACTGCGGCGCTACGCGCGGCGGCTTCGTCAACCCCAATGTGGAAGTCTTCACCAGCCTCGGGTCCACACAGGTCAGAGACGCCTCGCACGGAAATAAATGGCAGCGAGTAGGCTTCACACACCTGCGCTAGCGGGGTGGATTCCATGTCGGTGCTGATGGCCTCGGGGAAGGCTGTGCGGGTGTCGCCCACATTCGCGGCGGTGACAAAACTGTTGCCGGCCAGCATTTGGCCGCTGTAGATTTTGGCGTTCGCACTGGTGGAGGTGGCCGCGTTGAGGGCCGGGCTGGCTGCTAGAGCCATGTCGCGGGCGACGTCGTCGCTGGAGTAAGTGGCGGGCATACCCGGCAGTTGGCCGCGTACGTAACCAAAAGCGGTGGCGTCGGCGTCGGTGTAGGCCAGGGTGGTGGAGACGCAGACGTCACCCACGGCGATGCCGGATTTGAGGCCGCCTGCGGTGCCGGCGCTGACAACTAGCCGGGGCTGCTTGGAAACCAGGCTGATTACGCTGGTGAGGGCGGCTGTGGCGTTAGTGCCGCCGATCTTGGAGCGCACCAGCAGCACCGGGTAGTCATCTAGCACGCGCGCGTAGACTGCCGCGTGGCCTAGCTGTAGCTGTTCCATGCCCACCTGGTCGATTTTGGCTGGCTCGGTTGCCGCCAGGAAAGGGGCCAGTTCCTCATCCATGGCCACCTGAATGATCGGCGCAGTGTTGAAATTACAAGTTTTCACGGCTCTGACCTTTCCTGGTTTCAGTTGGCGGGCTCAGTTGCCGCAGCTTGGGCTTCACTCACCGGCGCCTGGGCTTCGACTGCCGGCGCCTCAGGTTCACCCGCAGCTTGGGCCATGACCTGCCCCCACACTGCACGCTGCGCCAAGAATTGACTTACCGCCTGTTGGGCGGCCTCTAGCGAGTGGTTGGCGCCCCAACCGCACTGCACTTCATTAGCTGCCGGCACCTGCTCAGCAGTCAGGATGTCGCGGAAGGTGGCCTCCAGGATCTGCATGAACTGTGGCGGCTCTAGACCTAGGGTGAGCGCATAGAAGCCGGTTTGGCAGCCCATGGGTGAGAAGTCGATCAGTTTGTTGGTGTGGTTACGCATCAGCTCGGCGGTGAGGTGCTCAATTGAGTGCACAGCCGGCATTTCTAGGTGTGCCTGGTTGGGCTGGGTAAAGCGAACATCGTATTTGACTAGCTCATCGCCGCCGGGCAGGCGTTTACGGTCAGCTACGCGCACGTAGGGGGCGCTGACTAGGCGGTGGTCGAGGTTAAATGACTCCACGTTCATGCGCGGTTTAGCGACGCCAGGTTCCAATTCACTCATGTCTTAAGTCTATTTCAGAAATAATTAGTGGGTGCTTACCTCTATCCAAGCTGGGCCTGTGGGCGCCCCACAACTGGTTTTACTGCACGGAATTACTTCCTCGGCGGCGGCTAACTGGCCGTCTATCGCGCACTGGTCGCAGCGCAGCTGGCGAGTTATTGCCCTGGACGCGCGCGGTCACGGCCTCTCCCCCAGGTGGCAGCCCCAGCAGCTGTTACGTGCCGGGCAGCAGTTGGTTGACGACGTCGTCGAGGTACTTGAGTACCTACAGCCCACCCCCACTGCGGGCCTTAAACCGATTCTGATTGGGCACTCGATGGGCGCGGCCACAGCCGCCGTGGTGGCCGCCCAGCGCCCAGACCTGGTTAGCGCTCTGGTACTTGAGGACCCGGCCCGCTACGGCACCCGCAGCCACTCTGAGCTGCTGCGACGAGGCCAGGCCCGGGCTAACCATGTGAATCGCACCCTGGCGGATCTGCCCGCCTCACTGGTGGCCTTGCTGGAAAACGCGGGCACGCCCGGTCAGCCCAGCGCCCAGGAGGCTTTGCCATCCCTGTGGGCCTCGCAGCAGCTGGATCAGTCCCTGCTAGGCACTGGCGTGGTGGCGCCCGAGGTTGAATTTACCCAGCTCATGGAGTCCATTAGCCTGCCCACCTTGCTGCTTACCGGCGATCGGCGCGGCGAGGCGCGGGTGGGGGCGCAGCTATTGGCGCAGCTTATGGAGCAAAACCCCCATATTTGCGGCCAGGTTATGCCCGGGGCTGGCCACCAGGTTAGGCGCGCTAACCCGCAGGCTTACTACGACGTCGTCGACGCTTTTTTGCAGACGCAAGTGCCCGCGCGTGCAACGCCATAGTGCCAGCATGGGCAACGCCATAGTGCCAACATGGGCAACACCATAGTGCCCGCGAACGCAATGCAAGTGCCTACACGCTCAATGCCATAATGCATGGGCGGGCTTGGTCATGATTGGATAAACACATGTCCAAGCGATCACTAGCAATGCAAACCCGCAAATCGCAACTAGCTGCCGCTAACCGCTCGCAGGCTGCCATAGCGAAGCTACGCCCGAAAGTGACCCGCACCGGTGACACGCGTACACAGGGCGAAGTGGTTTTAACTGTGTTGACCATGGCCACTGCGGCAACCTTGGGACTGTACTTTATTCGCTCAATTGTGGGCCCAGTGTTTTTGTCCTTAACCCTGGTGATCACGGTGCGCCCAGGCGTGCAGTGGCTGGTAAAAAAGGGCCTGCCGCGTTGGCTTGCGGCCACCACCGGCATCCTTGCGATTTATGTATTTATTGCCGCCATGGTGGTGGCTATGGGGGTGGCCATCAGCCGGTTCGCCATGATTTTGCCTGATTACGCCTCTAAGTTCACGGGGCTTTTTGATCAGGTGATGCGCAGCGTGAAACGTTTCGGGGTGGATGAAGATTGGCTGCTGCAGCAGGCACGCGCTTTTGACAGCTCTAAGCTGCTTAACTTGGCCCAGTCAGTGGTTGACTCAGTCACTTCCACTGGTTCGCTGATGCTGCTGATGCTGCTGACTGTGTTTTTTTTGGCTTTCGACACCTCCTCGGTGGCGGTGCGGGCTCGCTCTTTGCGGGTGCTTAAGCCGGGTATTTACGACGCCGTCGCTCACTTTTGCCGGGCCGTGCGCTCTTACTGGATGGTTTCGACTATTTTCGGTTTGCTTGTTGCCGTCTTTGACGTGATTGCGTTGTGGATTTGGGTGTGCCCCTGGCTATTACCTGGGGTGTGCTGTCTTTTATCACTAACTATGTGCCCAACATTGGTTTTGTTTTGGGAGTTATCCCCCCGGCCCTGTTGGCGCTGGTGGCTGATGGGCCGTGGACTGCACTGTGGGTGGTTGTGGCCTACTCGCTGCTTAATTTTGTAATTCAGTCCCTGGTACAGCCTAAGTTCACTGGCGACGCAGTGGGGCTAAACACCACCACTTCGTTCCTGTCACTGGCTTTTTGGACCGTGGTTATTGGCGGCCTGGGATCTATCTTGGCGGTGCCGCTAACCCTGTTTGCCAAGTGCATCTTGATTGACTCTGACCCGCGTTCACGCTGGCTAAGCGTGTTTTTGACGGCAGGCGATGAGCCCTTTAGCGAGCCCGACCGGGTAGAGCAAGATCTATTGTCGGCCACCAAGTAAAACTCCCGCGCTTTGCCGCGTGCTCGCGCTTGCACGGATGCTGCATATGGCCTCGCCGCCCAGCGCTGTGCGCGGCCCTGGGGCACGCTCCCGTGCTTGCGCGGCCCGCTTGGGCGCCGCGCCTAGAGCGCTACCAGCACCTGCACCATCACGATTTTGACGATAATCGCCAAAGCGAACAAGGTGGCATAACCAGCCTCGATACGTTCGTCGTCGGCTTTAGACAGGGCGAAAGCCAAAATAGCCGGCTGCCCCACCAAACCGGCCAAACCACCGGCGCTGCGCTGGGCGCTATAGCCAAACACTCGCCCACCAGCCAACACCACGCCGCCACTGATAGCCACAATCAGGGCCGCCAGTACCCCCACCTTCACGCCGGTGGCTGAAAAAGCGGCGGCCGCAAATGCCTGGCCTGAGTCAAGCCCAATTGCCGCCAAGAACAGCAGCAAACCCAACTGGCGGATAGTTGAGTTGGCGGCGTGCGGCAGTCCCCAAATAAAGGGGCCGGTGCGCCCCACCCAGCCCAACACCATGCCCACCACCAGTGGACCTGCGGCCACACCTAGCTTCAGGGTGATTCCGCCCGGCAGTGGCACCTCGATCAGCCCCACCAGCACGCCTAGGGCCATACCTAAGCCCACGGTGAAGGCGTCAATTTGGGCTACGCGCCGCTCAGAGTCACCAAACCAGTTAGCCGCCTCTTCCAGTTTCTCGCTGGGCACCACCGCCATGACCCGGTCACCTAGTTCCAGCACCATTTCGGGGCTGGCTAGTAGATCCAGGTCGCCGCGCCGCACCCGGGTGATCACCCCGTTAAAACGCCCAGGGAAGTCCAGTTCGCCAATGGTGCGCCCGGCCACGGCGGTAGAAGACACTGTCAGGCGACGGTAATCCACGCGGGAACGATCATGGGCCAGGCAGTAGTCCAGGCTGCTTCCCAGCATCTCAACTGCACTGCTTAACGACGACGGCGTACCCACTACCACCACGCGGTCACCGGGTAGCAGCTGTTCAGTGGGGTTAATTACGCGGGTTTGGCCCTCACGCTCTAAATAAGACAGGCGGAACTGGGCGCTTTGAAACTCCGGCAGGGTAGCTAAATCAATGTGCTGTTTAACCTCCACACTGGTGGCCACAATCCCATCCGCGCTGGCTGGGCGGGGGTCTTTGCTGGAGGGCCAGTTACGGCGCACCACCAGTGCCACCATGATGATCGCTACGGCCACACCCACCGGATAGCTCAACGCATAACCCACCGCCGGGTCTTGATTACCTGCCGCCTCAATTGCCGAGTCCAGCACCGGCGAGGTTAATGCACCAGCGAAAGCACCGGCGTCGTAGGCGCCCGAAACCCCCACCAGATGGCAGTAGCCAGCCCCCGCTACCCCAGCTAAAACCAGGCCCACTACGCACAGCACCATCAGCGGCAGTTGGCGGCGCAGATCCCTGAAAAAGGTGTTACCAGCGGCAATACCGACCGTGTAGCAAAACAACCCTAAGCCCAGGGCACGCAGCAAGGTCAGGTCATGGCCCAGGCCAGGAACTATTGCCGACAGGGCCAGGCCCGCAAATAGGGCGCCAGCCGCCCCAAAGCGGATGGGTCCGAAGGGAATTTGCCCAACCGCCGTTCCCAAACCGATTACCAGGAATACCGTCAAAATCGGGGCCTGGCTAAGAATCTGCGAGATCGCGTGCATCACCCTTACAGGCTAACCGACACCGCCCCTAGTGCTAAGGCGCCGGGCCGGTGCGCGGGCGCGGCTACGCGGCAGAGCAGGCCGGCCACAGGGCCACCGCCGGCGCGCAGGCCGGGCAAACGTGCCCGGCAGCCACACACTGGCCCGAAAACGTGAAATTACAAATCACGCGCCCACCACCCGTGAGTATTAATACTCAACCTCTAGACTGCCTATATGTCCCAATCCCCCCTTTCATCCTCTAAATTTGCCTCCCAGGTGCCCCAGAAGCCTCCCCGGCACCTCCCCAAACCCCTCTATGAGCGCTCAAGACACCCCTGCGAGCGCGCAAAACGCCGCGCAAGCATTGCAAATTGATAACAAAAAATCTGCTTCCACTCGGGTAAAAACCACCCTACCCAGCCGCCTGACCTGGGATGACCAGGGTGCCATGTCGCGCCTGGCCCGATTTTTAACCCCACCCATGCTACTGGCGGTGATTGTGGCCGTGACCTGGCCCAGCGGCGCACAAGTGGCTGAACTAAAGGAAAATGTGGGCCCCTGGTTCCTAAACGCGATCGGCAAAGACGTGGTTTTGAACCTGATTATGCTGCTACCCCTGGGCTGCCTGGTGATGGGCGGCTGGCCCAAAGTCAGCCCCTGGAAGTGGTGTTTAGGCGGTTTCACCCTAGGCGCCCTAGCCGAAACCATCCAGTGGCTTTTCCCCGCCCTGCACCGGCGCGCACTGATAGACAATGTCTTTCAAAACGGCATTGGGGCCTGCCTGGGCGTGGGTTTAGCGCTGGTAATTATGTGGGCATTGCAGCGTAAATCACGCTAATTTCAACGACGACGTCGCCCACGCACCCTGCTTTTCTTACCTCCCAAGTGGGGTGCGGCGTCGTCGAAAACAAAGCAAACACAGGCAAAACCAGCCCAAGCAGCCCGGGCAAGGCAACAAAAACCTTGGCGAGGCAACAAAAAACCGGGCCAGTTTCCTGACCCGGTCTTACCGGTGCGCGAGGGGGGACTCGAACCCCCATGATCGTTAGATCACACGGACCTGAACCGTGCGCGTCTACCAATTCCGCCACCCGCGCGGCGCTCTGAAAGATTAGCACGAACCCACCCCTAAAAATCCAATCGAAAGCAGCAAATTAGACTATGATCTCTGCCACATGGGGATATGTCCTTCCAGATGCATCACAGCATTAACCGGTATCATGACCCTTGTATTGGACGTACCACTGCTCTCACAGTCCACAAAGGCCACGCCAGTAGCTAGACTTATGAGCTACCGGTTTAACCTGGATAGTTGAGAGCGCGTTAAGTTTAATAGGCCAGCCCGGCCTGAATACTGTAGGAGGTGTGGCAAATGGGGCTGTTCGACCGTATCGAAAGAAGCGGGGAAGCTGTTGCTAACCGTCTAGTTCACAAAGATGCCCAGCCTTTAGACACGATCGAGATCACCTCCCAAGCTAATTGAAACCATGGATAAGAAGGCCACGGCCTTCTCACGTGACCGCACTGTTGCCCCCAACGTGTTCCAGGTTTCTTTAGCGCCGATCAACTTTGACCAGATAAACGCTTGGGGCTCAAGCGTGCTGGCTTCCGAGATGAGCCAGGAGCTCATCCGCCACGCCCACACCCAGGGCTATTCCTTCATTGGCCAAATCGCCATCAGCTTTGCTGCGGAACCCTCCCTTAATCCGCACGCCATCCACGTAAACGCTTTTACACGTAAGGACGCTTCGGCACCCGTGACTCGCCCAACTATTACCTCTCCTATCCTGGACATTAACGGCCAGCGCTATATGCTCACCGGCCCCGTTACCATCATTGGTCGTGGCAGTGAGTCAGACATTATCGTTGACGATTCCGGGGTTTCCCGTCGTCACCTGGAAATTCGCCTAACCGCAGGACATACGGTCGCCACTGACCTAGGCTCCACCAACGGCACCTTCGTTGAGGGTGTGCGTATGGATGCCGCTACCCTCGTCAACGGCAACACCATCACCATTGGTCACACCACCATTATGTTCTGGGACGGTAGTGACGAGGTTTCCGGGTGAACGAATTAGCATTCACTCTCCTACGGCTTTCCTACCTGGTCTTACTGTGGGTCTTTATTTGGGCTTCGCTGCGCATTTTGCGCCGCGACGTCTTGGTGACCGCTGCGTCGTCGTCAACCACTGACCGACGCCGCCGCATGGCCCGTAACCTCCAGACAGACGGCATGGTGGAGGGCCGCCAACGCGGAGCCACCCGGCTAGTAATCACAGAAGGGCCGCTAGCAGGCTCAACTGTGCCACTAACCCCCAGTTCAATCATTATTGGCCGCTCCCCTGCGGCCACCTTAGTGCTTGACGACGACTATGCTTCGGGCCGTCACGCCCGTATTTTCCCGCAGGACGGTATTTGGTGGTTGGAGGATCTAGGATCCACCAATGGCACTTTGCTAGGGGGTAATCCCGTCACCGGCACCGTCCAACTTCCCATGAACACCCCGGTACGTATCGGCCAGACCACCCTGGAGCTGAGGCCGTGATCTCTCTACACTACGCAGCGCGCTCTGATGTCGGCTTAGTGCGCTCTTCCAACCAAGACTCCGGCTATGCCGGCCCACACCTATGCGTCCTATGTGACGGCATGGGTGGCCCTGCTGGTGGCGACATCGCCTCTGCAGTTGCCGTCAGCCACCTGGCGCCCCTAGACAATGACACGCACGGCGCTGAAGACCTGCTAGCCCTACTACGTGGGGCCGTGGCAGACACTCACGCTGAGCTGGCTGCCCTGTCTGCTGCCGACCCGGCCCTATCGGGCCTGGGCACCACCTGTATTGCCGTTATGCGTAGCGGCAACAAGCTGGCCATGGTGCACGTAGGTGACTCACGCGCCTACCAGCTACGCGACGGCAACCTGGAGCAAGTCACCCGCGACCACACTTTCGTGGAGTACCTGGTTGAAACCGGCCGGCTAACCCGCGAGGAAGCCTCACACCACCCCCAGCGTTCCGTGCTGCTGCGTGTGCTTGGCGATGCCCAAGGCGACGTCATGCTGGATGAATCCATCCGTGAAGCCAAGGTGGGAGACCGCTGGCTGCTGTGTTCAGATGGTCTATCCGGGCTGGTCAGCAAGGAAACCATTGAATCCATCTTGAACAAGGTGGAAGACCCGGGTGAGGCTGCTGAAGAGCTAATCGCCCTGGCCCGCAAGGCTGGCGGCCCTGACAACATCACCGCCGTCATCTTTGACATCGTTGACTCCACCAGTGTGCAAACTGAGCCGCAGGTAGTGGGCTCTGCCGCCTCCGAAACTGTGGTGCAGCCGCGCACTGTCGCCTCCCCGCCGGCCCCTGAACCGGACTCTCCGGCCGCTAAGGCCGCTGCTTTGCTGCCTAACTTCCCCGCTGAGGAAGAAGAAGACGAAGAACTCGTTGACACCACCCCGCATGTAACCAAACGCTGGAGTTGGCCGCGTCGCATCCTGACCGTGCTGCTGACACTGGCCCTGCTAGGTGGCTTGGGCGCAATCGCCTGGCGCTGGACCCAAAACCAGTACTACGTGACTATCAGTGGCGATTCCATCGTCATTTACCAGGGCATTCCGCAAACCCTGGGCCCAGTTAAGCTTTCCAAACCCGTAGAAAAGGTTGCCTCTCCCAAACCCAGCCAGTTGGACCAGCAGATGCGGGCCCGCCTGAGCGAAAATGTGCTGCTGCCCTCCCTAAGTTCAGCGCGCAACTATGTCTCTAAGACAGTCACTTCCCACCTGAACGACCCCACGCCGACGTCGTCGTCCACCCTTCCGCCTGCAGGTTCGGCCTCCTCCCCGGCCCCCCCTAAACCCGGCACCAGCTCGGACACAACGCCTACAGCGGGGTCAAAACGGTGAATTTAATTAAACCTAGTTCTGGACGCTGGTCTGAGGTTCTGCTGCTTGTAATCGCCCTGGTCATTGGCCTGGGCGGCTTCTTGCTGACCATCCTCAACCGCACCGGCTCAGCCCCCACCTCGATCTGGCAGTTAGCCGGCTCGCTGCTGGGTATTTCCATTGCCGTGCACCTGTGGGTGCGGTGGCGTGCTCCCTACGCCGACCCGGTGCTACTGCCCACTGCGGTGGCGCTAAACGGCCTGGGTCTGGCCATGATCAGCCGCCTAGACATTGCCTACCGCAAGCTTGAGCAGACTGAATACATTGTGGGTTTCAAGCAGGTGGCTTGGACTTCCATTGGCGTGATTTTGTGCTGCGCGGCGCTGTTCTTTATCCGCGACTACCGCCAGCTGCGCCGTTGGGACACCTGGTGCATGTGGCTGGGTATTGTCTGTCTAATTTTGCCTTTCATCCCCGGCTTGGGGCGTGAAATCAACGGTTCCCAGATTTGGATTGTGGTTCCCGGTCTGGGCATGAGCTTCCAGCCGGCAGAGCTAACCAAGGTGCTACTGTCGATTTTCTTCGCCTCCTACCTGGTGGCTAACCGCGACAACCTAGCGCTGTCTGGTCGGCGCATCCTGGGTGTGCACTTCCCACGTTGGCGTCACCTGATGCCAATGATGGTGGTGTGGGCAGCCAGTATTGGGGTGCTGGTGATGCAGAAGGACCTGGGCACATCAGTAATGATCTTCGGGATGTTCGTGGTGGTGCTGTATGTGGCCACCAACCGTCCTTCCTGGCTGATTATTGGCGCCACCCTGGCCATTGTGGGTTTGGCGTTGCTATGGCTGTTGTTTGAGCCCGTTTTGTCCTCGCACCTGACTCACGTAACCGGCCGTGTTACTGCCTGGCGCTACGCCATGGACGACAAGGTCTACAGCTCCATTGGTGGCTCCTGGCAGCTGGTTATGGGCCTGTTTGGGATGGCTTCTGGCGGCCTGTTTGGTACCGGCTGGGGTAAGGGCTACCCCAACCTGGTTACTTTCGCTAACTCTGACTTCATCACCTCCTCTTTTGGTGAGGAGCTGGGGCTGACTGGTCTAACCGCAATCTTGCTGATGTACCTGGTTTTCATTGAGCGCGGCCTGCGTACTGCGGTGGCGCTGCGTGATGGCTTTGGCAAGCTGCTGGCTACGGCCCTGTCTTTCACCATGGCCCTACAGGTGTTTGTGGTGGTTGGTGGCGTCACCCGCCTGATTCCGCTAACCGGTTTGACCATGCCGTTCTTGGCTTATGGTGGCTCGTCTTTGGTGGCTAACTGGGTGATTTTGGCTTTGCTGCTGCGTCTTTCCGACGCCGCCCGTCGCCCCACTGTGCGCGCCCCGCAGATCATTGATACTACTGAGCTACCTGAGTCGCTGCGTCGCCAAATTGCCCAGGAAAACGCGGAGGCTGATAAGGCTGCCGCTGCTAGCGCGGGCACTCCCGACGCCGCCGCTGCTGGCTACGGCCCCGCCGGCCCCCAGGGTGGTAGCGTCCCGCAAGGCGGCCCCCAAGGCCCGGTGCCTTATGGCCCTGGCCCGCAGGGCGGCCCTGGCCCGTACGGCCCGCAAAGGCCGGCTGGTGGCCCACAGGGGACCGCTCCTCAGGGAATACCGATGGGTGGCCCCCAAGGCGCCCCAGCTGCTCAGCCAGCCCCAGCAGTCACCCCTAACCGCGCTCACGGCCGCCGCGCCGCCCAGCCGGTGCAGCAGGTACAACCAGTGCAGCCCGTACAGCCAGGCAGGCCCAAGCCGCCGTCGGCCCAAGACCACCAGAACACGGAAGTAATCAGAGGAGCTTTTGAATGAACCCTCAGATTCGCCACGTTTCTTTACTTGTCACGGGCATGTTTTTGGCCCTGCTCATCTCCCTGACTTCACTGCAGGGATTTGCGCGTCCCGCCCTGTGGGAATCTAGCTCGCAGTACGGCTCGCTAACTGAGGACTCGCGCAACGCACGCACCATCTACCAGGAGTACGGTAAGGCGCGCGGAGCCATTATGGTTAACGGCACGGCTGTGGCCGCCTCAGTTAAATCCTCCGACTCCCTGGGCTACCAGCGCGTTTACTCTAACGGTCCGCTATATGCGCCAGTGACCGGCTACTACTCCACTATTTTCTCCAACATGACCGGCATTGAGAATGCCGAGAACACGGTGCTAAACGGCTCTTCGCCGTCGCTGTGGCGCAGCCGCATCCAGAACCTGTTCACCGGAGACCAGCCCCAGGGTGGCTCAGTTGAGCTAACCATCAACCCCACTTTGCAAAAGGTCGCCTACCAAGCCCTGGGCAACAAGCGGGGGGCTGTGGTGGCCCTCAACCCTAAGACCGGCGCCATTTTGGCAATGGTCTCCACCCCCTCTTTTGACCCCAACCTGCTAGCCAGCCACGACGGCACTACTGCCGACACCGCCTGGAAGCAGCTCAACTCTGACAGCGCCACCCCGCTGATCAACCGCGCCATTGGCGGTGACCTGTACCCACCCGGTTCTACCTTCAAGGTAATTACCGCCTCAGCCGCGCTGCGTCTGGGTAAAGTCACCCCTGATTCCCAAGTTGATGCCCCTGACACCGTCACCCTTCCGGGCACCACCCACCAGTTGCAAAACTATGCGGGTGAGTCCTGCGGTAACGGTAAAGTCACCCTGACTTACGCCTTCGCCGAGTCCTGCAACACCACCTTCGCTCAGCTAGCTATGAACGTAGGCGAGCAGGAACTCACCCGCGAGGCTGAAGCCTGGGGCTTCAACACGTCGTCGTCGATCCCTTTGACGGTTACCCCCTCCAGCTTCCCGCCAGTCAAGTCACAAGCTGAATTGGCAATGGCGGGTATCGGGCAGCAGTCCGTACGTGTAACTCCTCTGCAAATGGCCCAAGTTGCTGCCACGGTGGCAAACGACGGTAACCAGATGCAGCCCTACCTGGTTAAGCGTACTTTGGACGACAAGCTTTCGGTCATTTCCACCACCAGCCCAAAGGTGGCACGCTCCCCCATTTCTTCGACGGTTGCGGGACAGCTTAAAACCATGATGGTCCAGGTGGTTGCTTCGGGAACCGGTACCTTGGCTCAGGTTGATGGCATGGATGTAGCGGGTAAGACTGGTACGGCTGAAACCGGTAGCGACGGCGGCCCCGTCACCTGGTTTATTGGCTACGCTGGTCCTTCCGGACAGGCTCCAACCATTGCCATCGCTGTCGTACTCGATGGCGGCGATCAGACCGCTGACACGGGTACTGGCGGTAGTGAAGCTGCCCCTATCGCAGCCACTGTCTTTAAGGCAACGCAGCAATGATTAAACCAGAAGCTGGACTAGTACTTCAGGACCGCTACCGCCTGATCGAACGCATCGCCATGGGCGGTATGGGTGAAGTTTGGCGTGCTCAAGATCTACGATCTGGACGTGTTGTAGCCGCCAAAGTAATGCGCCCGGAATTAGCCGGTGACGAGCTGTTTTTGCAGCGTCTACGTACCGAAGCTAAAAATGCTCGCGGTCTGCGCCACCCTAACCTAGCCATGGTGCTTGACTATGGTGAGGCTGATGGCTCTGGCTGGATCATTATGGAGCTGGTGCAGGGTAAACCCCTGTCAGAACTGATCGCTGAGAAGGGCACCCTACCCCCCAGCGTGATTTGCCGTTGCTAGCCCAAACCGCCCGCGCCCTGCAGGTGGTGCACGAGGCTGGCGTGGTACACCGCGACGTTAAGCCCTCCAACATCCTGGTTAACCAGGAGGGACTGGCTAAGCTGCTGGATTTTGGTATTTCCTCTGGAGCCAACCAGCTGCCCATGACCGCCACCGGCATGGTTATGGGTACCGCCCAGTATCTTGCCCCTGAGCAGGCTACCGGCGCTGCTGCCACAGCCGCTGGAGACCTGTACTCGCTGGGTGTTATCGCTTATGAGGCACTAGCTGGGACGCGTCCTTTCACCGGCGCCACCGCAGTGGATATTGCTTACGCGCACGTTAACGACCCGGTCCCTGAGCTACCTGAGCAGGTGCCGGCAAATGTGCGTGAATTGATTTACACACTACTGTCTAAAAAGCCCTCTGACCGGCCCACTACCGCCCAGGATTTGGCCCGCCGTCTAGACCGCATCATTATTGCTCTGCCTAGCGACGACGCCGTCACCTGGAACGCGAACCCGCCGCAGAATTGGGCTCCGGCTCAGCATGAGCCAAAGACAGCCGCTAAGGGCACTCCGATTAGTAACAAGCCTCATTCGCGAATGCCTAAATCTAACCCGGGTGCCAATTCCTTGTGGGATCTGCTGCAAAGCTCTAATCCCACGAATTTGTCCACGGGTACCTATGCCATTGTTCTCGTGGCAGTATTGTTCTTGGTGTTACTTCTAATTGGACTGGCTGCAAGCGCTTTTGCGGTTCCGGTACGCGCGTTAGACGGTGGTGACATGCCGCCTGCTAGTGCGCACAGTGTTTCGAATATTGCAGAGTTTGCCTCTCGCGAGGCTGGCGCCCCCTCCATATCTATTGCCCAGGAGGCATTGTGACAGCACGTATCTCTAAAGTCTTGGCAGGACGCTATGAGGTGCTTGAACTGATCGGCCGTGGCGGCATGGCTGAGGTGTACCTCGGTCGCGATAAGCGTCTATCTCGCACTGTGGCAATTAAGCTACTACGTAGCGATATTGCTGAAGACCCTACTTTCCAGGCGCGTTTCCGTCGTGAAGCGCAAAGTGCTGCTGCTTTGAACCACCCTGCGATTGTGGGTGTGTATGACTTTGGTGAAGAGGTAGTTACTCGCGCTGATGGCTCCACCCAGACTGTGCCCTACCTTGTTATGGAGTATGTGCAGGGCCACACGGTACGTGAGCTACTAAGCGAGGGTGAAGCAGTACCGATTGATGAGGCTGGCGAGATTGTTTCTGGCGTGCTACAGGCGCTGGGCTACTCGCACCGTAACGGCATTGTGCACCGTGATATTAAGCCTGGAAACATCATGTTGACCAACACCGGCGAGGTGAAGGTCATGGACTTCGGTATTGCTCGCGCTATTGAAGATAGTGCGGTTACGGTAACCCAGACCCATGCGGTGGTGGGTACCGCCCAGTACCTGTCTCCTGAGCAGGCGCGCGGCGAGGTGGTTGATGCCCGCTCGGATATTTATTCCTGCGGTTGCCTGCTGTATGAGCTGCTAACTGGCCGCCCGCCCTTTAAGGGTGACTCGGCGGTGGCTATTGCCTACCAGCATGTGCGTGAGTTGCCGGTGCCGCCGTCGCAAATTGCCCCGGACGTGCCCGAATCCATGGACCGCGTGGTGATGAAGGCGCTGGCTAAGCACCGTGAGGATCGCTACCAGAACGCTGACCAGATGCGTGCAGATTTGCAGGCTGCTATCCGTGGTTTGCAGGTTAACGCCCCGGCTACTGAGACTTGGCAGCAGCAGGCGACGACGGTTATCGCCCCCACTCCGGGGGTTCCCTCCGCCCCTGCGGCAACTAACACTGGCTCTATCCCCAAGGTTAAGGATGAGCAAGCCGCTCGTCAGGCTGAGGAAGAGGCTGCTAAGCGTAAGAAGAAGCAGCTGCTGATTATTGGCCTAATTACCCTGGTGGCGCTACTAGCACTAGTGGGGGCGTTGGCTGCGGCAGGCGTGTTTGGGGGAACCCCAAGCAAGCACACCACCGCCTCCCCCACCCAGTCTGCAGTGTCTGTGCCTGACCTTACCGGTAAGGATGAGGCTGGGGCTCGTAGCGCCCTTGAGGGTGTGGGCTTAGCCTTCCAGCGTGGCGCTGACGTTTCTTCTGACACAGTCCCTGAGGGTCAGGTAGTTTCCTATGACCCTGGTGCGGGCACGATGGCTGCCCCGGGCACCAAGGTTGAGGTGCACTTCTCTTCCGGTTCTGCCACTGTGACGGTACCTAACGTGTCTGGCCAAACTCAGGGTGATGCCCGCAATGCTCTGGAAAAGGCTGGTTTAACGCTTGGTGACGTTACTACTGTCGACGCCGGCGGGGTTAAGGCCGGTAACGTGGTTTCTACTGACCCAGCAGCGGGCACTAAGGCTAAGCGCGGCTCTACTGTGAACTTGCAGGTTGCCTCGGGCCGCCTGGTAGTGCCGCAGAACCTGGTGGGTATGAGCCCTGATGACGCTAAGAAGGCGCTAACTAGCGCTGGCTTTACGGTAATCACCATTAACCAGCAGACCACTACTCAGCAGGATCAGAACGGCAAGGTACTTAGCGTAAGCCCTGAGGCTGGCACTACTGTCGATAGCGGCGCTGAGATTACTTTGACGGTGGGCCAGTACTCGGCTCCGCCCACACAGTCGCCTACCGCCTCGCCTAGCCCCACCACCGGCAACGGTAACGGCAATGGTAATGGTAATGAAACGCTTATCCCTTACCCTGGCAATCCGGGTAACAACAACAACCACTAAGTTGTGATATACCTGGGGACAGGTATATCACTCCTATGGGTAGTACCGTTCTAAAGGGCGTTTTGTGCCGGCTCGAAAGAGCCGGCACAAAACATTTTAAGCGCCCTGTAGTGGGCGCCAGGCCTGGCTTTTAACCGTTAGAAACCTCTGCAGTGTTACCCACAATGTAGGTATTTACAAGCGGGAACACCCACTCAAACAACACAAACACTACGGCCAAAATCAGTACTAGCGATTCAATTACCTTCAGCCACTTAGGGCCGGGTAGGTGGCGGAAAATAAACCCGTACATGTTGCCTCACTTAACGCCAGGATCGGATAGGACAGATTCAGGGCGACCCTCACCGCGAGGAATCCAGTAAGACAACTGCGCGTGCACAATCCAACGTTGATCGTTACCCCACTCCCCTAATGTGGCCGAGTGGCAGGTAGTCATAGTCAGTAAACGCTGGGTGGGCTGCGCATTGGGGTTATTGGGCACAGGCGCGATCACATCCACCTGTGAGGGATCCACAATTTCATGCCCAGTAACTTTATAGACATACCAGGCAGTGGCGGTTTCAACGATTACTTCGTCGCCAGCTTTAAGTAAATCAATACGCCTAAAGGAGTTACCGTTAGTGCGCCGGTGACCAGCCACCGAGAAGTTACCAATAGCGCCCGGGTAGGCGGTGTTTTGGTAGTGACCAGCTGCCGCCTGATCCAGCAGTTCCTGGCCGGTGCCCTGATAGATAGGCATATTGTTATTGGTTATGCCATACCACTTGGGGACAATCAACACCCCCATAGGCTGCCCGTAGGCCACTGTGGGCTCTGCCGGTGGGGCCTCAGTATGCTTATTACCTGCCTTTTTAGGCGAGGTGGGCAGAGTGTTGTGGATCTGGGTCATGGTCTGTTCAGCTTTGGCGTTAGCGTCAATCGACGTCCACCACAGCTGCCACACCAGGAATAAACCAATCAACAACCCGGCAGTTAACAGCAGCTCACCAATAACGGTCAGGAATACATCCAGTACCTTTCTGGACCGAGCTTGACTTGTAACGTGCGCGGTCATGTATGCACTCCATTGGGTTGTTGAGCTGGTCTTGCTCACCTAGATTAAGCGGTAAGCTATCACTAAAGTACTCTACTTCCACTAAATGAGAAACGAACCGGAGAATCCTGTGTCGAAAAATGGCTCCAAAGATCTAGCCCGCAAGGACGAGGATAAGGACGAGTCCGCCACTACCAGTGCCGCTAAGGACTCCGCTAAGAAGTCAACCAAAGACTTAGAAAAAGACTCAGATAAGGGCTCTGACAAGAAGCGCTCCGCTAAGAAGTCCTCCAAGAAGTCCAAGGAATCTACTAAGGACTCTGCTAAGGGTTCTGACGACTCCAAGAAGTCTGCGGGTAAGAAGAAGTCAGCTAAGGACGCTGAGCGCGAACAGGCCCTAACTAAGCGGGCCCGCAAGGCTGACCGTAAAACCCTACAGCTGGACTCTAAGTCTTCTGACTCGCTCAAAGCCAAGGTTGCTAAGAAGGAACTAGAGCGCCGTAAGGCTTCACGTACCCCGCACAAGGTTAAGAACATCTCCAGCCCCGCCTGGTATGCCCCCACCATGTGCACCATCATGTGCCTGGGCCTAGCCTGGGTGGTGGTTTCCTACATGACCGGTGGCGAATACCCGGTGCCGTGGTTCATTAAGGCCCACCCAGCTGACTGGCTAGCCAACGGCAACGTATACGTTGGTTTCGTACTCATGCTGGCCGGGTTCATCGGAATCTTGCGCTGGAAGTAAAGCCACTGGGTTAGCATAAAAACCTGAAACTGTTTTCTGGCCCATACCTAACAGCCTTAGCGCCTTAGCCCAACTGTTGGGCTAAGGCGCTTTTCATGTCGCTAGCGCCGCTAGCAGCGCATAGGAGGCAGTACCAACTATCAAAGATAGGGCCACATTGCCCCGCCACAGGTGCAAGCCAGTAGTTATAGCCACTGCCCCTACCAAGGCTGCGCTACGGCCTAAATCTGCGCTTAAATCGCCTAGCGTGTAAGCCACCAGCACCACCATTACCCCCAGGGGCATGGTGCGCGACAAAAACTGCATCAGTGGCCGGTGAGATACCTGGTCGGCACCCTTAACCCCGGTGTAGCGCAGTGCGAAGGTGACGGCTGCAGCTACCGACACTACCGCTAAAACATGCCAGTTACTTACTGCTTGCCTAACCACAGCTTCACTCATCACTACCCCGCTGTTCATGGTTTAACTTCCCCGATTTAGCCTCAGCCTGGTTTAAATCAGCCCCGCCACCACCAGCCGCAGTGACGCTAAGCGAGCGCCGTCGTCGTAAATACAGGGCACTTAAACACAGGCTTAAAGTAAGCAGCCCACAAAACATGGCCAGGCGCCCACCCACGGCCACCGTCACCACGGCACAGATCGACGCCGCCACTAGCGCGCCCGAGTCGGGGTTGGCTTTATAGGCCTCAATTGCCAGCACCGTGAACAAGGCGGTGAGCACAAAGTCGGCCACATCCGTATGCTGCGAAATAAAGCCCCCAAAGCTGCTACCTACCAGCCAGCCAAGGGTCGCCCCCAGCACCCAAGACAGGTGCGAGCACAGCTGCACCGTTAGCAGATAGCGCCAAGTCATGCGCGAATGGTCTTTAGCGGCGGTAACCGCATACACCTCGTCGGTAAGCGAGTAGATGGAGTAAGCGCGCGCAAACCTCCCCGGCGGCACGTTACGGGGAAAGCTCAAGCCGTAAAACAGGTGGCGGCCATTAACAAACAGGGCGCTAAGCGCCACCGTAACTAGCCCCACCCCGCCGGTTATTAGCGAAACCAACAAAAATTCCATAGAACCGGCATAAACCACTGTGGCAAAAATAGGTGCCCACCAACCGGGGATACCGGCAGTTACCAATACGATCCCAAAGGCGATACCTAGCGGAATATAGCCCAAAAAAATTGGGGTACTGTCACGCAAACCATCTTTAACGCTACTCAATGATTGAGCCATGGCCTTGAGCATAGACGCCGCTTTTACAGCGCTCTAACCCTGTACAGATAGTGAAATGGCAACAAAAAACGGCGCCGCTTTAGGCGACACCGTTGTTTGTGTAGTGAAAACTCACTCAGCAGCCGGGGCTTCTTCTTCCTCGTCTTCAGCCTCAACCTCAGACCAGTACTCCTCCGCCCAGGGGTCCTCAACCGGCTGGCTGCGCTTGTACAGCACAAAAGCAGCGCCAGCGGCGGCAGCCACTAGCGAGGCCACACCTAGGCCCTTGAAGAAGCTGCAGCTCTTGATCGATTCGTGTTTGTGGCAAGACATGATGACTCCCTCAAAGAAGTAAGTAACGTTACATCCAATAATGTCACTGTTTTGGCTCTCATTCCATTCGAACCGGCCTGAAAAAGCTGCGCCACAAGAAAAAAATTAGGTCACAGCGTAACTATCTCAACAACTTTCATGGGCTTTTTCCATGGGGTAGGCCACGCCGCCAACTAAGCAAATTGTGGGAGTATGAGGTTATGGAAGCAATTATGCACACTAACCTTGGCGATATCCGCCTGGAGCTGTTCGAGGACAAGGCCCCGATTACCGTCACCAACTTCGTAGAGCTGGCTACCGGTAAGCGTGCCTGGATCGACCCGGCCACCGGTGAAGAGACCCAGCGTCCTCTTTTACGACGGCGTTACCTTCCACCGCGTAATTAAAGATTTCATGATTCAAGGTGGTGACCCGCTAGGTAACGGTACCGGCGGCCCCGGCTACACCTTCGACGACGAGATCGACAACTCCCTGACCTTCGCCGACACCTACCTGCTGGCTATGGCCAATGCCGGTACCCGCATGGGCCACGGCACCAACGGTTCGCAGTTCTTCATCACCACTGTGGCAACCCCTTGGCTGCAGGGCAAGCACACTATTTTCGGCAAGGTAGTGGATGAGGATTCACGCAAGGTTGTGGACGCTATTGAGGCTGCTCCCACCGATGGCCGTGACCGTCCCCTACAGGACGTGGTTATCAACTCCATCGACATTGTCGAGTAATAACCGAAGTTAATTCCTTCGTGGGGGGTTGGGCGTTTTAAGCGCCTAACCCCCCACTTTTTATTTGGACCAGGCTGCGCCGGCGCTGCGCCCGCCGGTATGCTGCAGCGCCGCGCCGGCGGACTGTAGCGGCACTGCGCGTCCTTGGCAACGCATGCGCCATGTTATGGCGCCGGCGTGGCCCGTTTTGGCAGCCGTGATCACCCTCGCGTCGCAGAGCAGCTGCGCCGGCGCTGGACGACGCCGCACCCACCGCAATCCACAGTTATCCACAGGCTGTGTATAAATAATGTGGATAACCCCACTAAAAAGGTGGAAACATGTGGGTAGCGAGCTAATAACACCTGTGTATTTACTCCACAGTTGTGGATAAGTCTGTGGACTTACATGCTTGTGAGTTATCCACATAGATATCCCCAGGTGGGGAAAACTCCTGGTAGAACGCAGTTTTCAGGTTATCCACTAGATCCACAGCCCTATTTACACAAAACCCACCAGCTGTGGATAACGCTTCCCCAGCTGTGATTAACGCATCTGCCTGGCAATTGTGGATAACCGCGTTATGGCTGCGCCTGGGGTTTATATGCGCCTGGATTTACAGCTGGGCCACTGCAGCAAAAATTTTGGCCTGTAAGGGCGCCTGGGGACGCGTAGTGGGGGCGCTGGGGTCAAACCAGTCCACTTCTGCTATTTCGGCATGTGGGCGCACCTGCTGGGGGCTAAAGACTCCCTCGGCAATAAATACGTGGGAAACCACCGTAAAGCCCGGCTCGTTTGAGGCCGGCGCACTGAAATCGCCTAGGGGCCGTATAGCCGCGTTTTTAAGGTCCAGACCCACTTCTTCACGAACTTCACGTAAAGCCGCTTCTAGGGGGCTTTCGTGGGCTTCTAGCTTGCCTCCGGGCATCTGAAACCTGGGGGAGGAGCCTTTACGCACACTCAGCACCCGCCCCTGGGCATCACGCAGCACAATGGCAGCTACTTCCACAATTTTGAACTCATCTAACAGCATTTTTTCTCCAGCCACTGGTTACGTCTCAAGTATGCGCCCACAGTGCCCCCGTGCCCGCAGTGGCGACGACGACGCCCGCACCGGCAGTCAGGCTCGGCCTTCCGCAGCCGGGTTCCGCAGCACCCCGCGCCACCCACCCGGCGCCGTCGTAGGCATAAAAAAATCCGCCGCAGTCTAACTGCGAGCGGATACTGGGTGGAGCTAACGGGACTCGAACCCGTAACCCCCTGCTTGCAAAGCAGGTGCGCTACCAATTGCGCCATAGCCCCATTAGGCCGGATCAGCTACTTCAATCCAAGGTTGCGCTTGCCAACGTTTAGGGGCGGTTTTTAACCAGAGGGCATAACCGCAAGCACCTAGGCTAAGTGCAATCAGGGATTTAGCTGCGAAGCTCATTAATTTGCTCCGTTCAACCGGTGGTGGGCCTAGCTGGACTCGAACCAGCGACCTCATCCTTATCAGGGATGCGCTCTAACCAACTGAGCTATAGGCCCGTTTGACTCGATAGAGATTACACGAGCCAGACGCAGATAATCAAATCGAATTAGTCATCTGCCAGTGTGAGATAGACCCCACCAATCAAGTGAGTGGTCACGTTGTAGATCATGGCACCAATAGTGGCCAGGGCGGTGGACAAAATGATGTTCACAACCGCCACCACAGTAGCCAGGGAAACCGCACGCGAAAGCTTGAGGTACTCCACCACTGCCTGCAGCGACTTTTCACCACCAAGCTGCTGTACCTGATCCTTAATCTTGGCGAACACGTGCAGCGCATCTAGGGAGAACCACACCACTACAGCCGCAACGATGGTCATGATGCCTACTGCCACTGATAGCAGGAAGGCAGTCTTCATAACCGACCAGGGGTCCACGCGCTCTAGCGCTAGGCGCACAAAGCGGCGCTCAGCGGCAGCGGGGGCAGGCTTAGGGTTGTGCTGGCGCGGGGGCTGCGCCGGAGGCATAGATGCGGGCATCTGTCGCGGCGCCGGGCGTGAGCCGCCCGCCTGAGGTGCGGTGCGGATACGCGGCGGCGGTCCCGGCTGCACGCCCTTAGGGGGAACACCCTTGGGCTGGTTGCCCTTAGGCTGGGGCGTGATCGAGGGGGGTACCGACATTATTTGGCCTCGCTTTCATTCGCGTCTAAGGCTACCGACTCTTGGGCCTGCTCGTCACCCTCTAAAGGCAGGTTAACTGCCTCATTTACGTCGGATTGGGCACTAGCGCCTAGTTCGGTTGCGTCATCGTCGGAAAGGTCACGTTCTTGGGAGCGGGCGACGGCGATAATCCGGTCGCTTTCGTCAGGTTTGGCGAAGGTGACGCCCTGGGTGTTACGGCCGGTGCGCGACACTTCTGCCACCGCCGAGCGCATTACCTTACCCGAAGCCATGATGCACAAAACCTCATCGGATTCGTCCGTGATCAAGGCCCCTACTAGCTCACCGCGAGCTTCCACCAAGTTGGCTACCTTCACGCCCAGACCACCACGGCCCTTAACCGGGTATTCATCCACGCTGGTGCGCTTGGCGTAACCGCCGTCAGTAACCACAAATAGGTCGGCACCTTCACGCACCACATCCATGGCTAGCAGGCTGTCGCCGTCACGGAAACGCATACCGGTGACGCCGCTGGTGGCGCGGCCGGTAGCACGCAAGGTGGCGTCGGTGGCAGTAAAGCGGCAGCTTTGGCCGTGACGTGAAACCAGAATTAGATCCTGGCCTTCATCTAGCAAAGCCGCACTGACCAGCTCATCGGGGTTACCGTCGGCATCTTCACGCAGGTTGATAGCAATCACGCCGCCAGAGCGGTTGGATTCGTATTCACGCAGCGCAGTCTTCTTAACCAGGCCCCGACGGGTAGCCAACACCAGGTATTGGCTTTGCTCGTAGTCTTTAAGCTCCATTACCTGGGCAATAGTTTCACCCGGCTGGAAAGCCAACAGGTTGGCTACGTGCTGGCCCTTGGCGTCGCGACCGCCTTCAGGCAGCTCATAGGCCTTGGCGCGGTAAACGCGGCCCAGGTTAGTGAAGAACAGCAGCCAGTGGTGGGTGGTGGTGACGAAGAAGTGCTCTACTACGTCATCTTCACGCAGGGCCGCGCCCTTAATGCCCTTACCGCCACGGTGCTGGGAGCGGTAGTTGTCGGTGCGGGTACGCTTGGCGTAACCACCACGGGTGATAGTGACTACCACTTCCTCTTCGGGGATGAGGTCTTCCATACTCATTTCGCCCTCGTGCGGCACGATTCGAGTACGGCGCTCGTCACCGAATTTCTCAGTGATTTCTGCCAGCTCAGTGGAGATAATGCCGCGCTGACGCTCAGGGCGGGCCAGGATGTCACGCAGGTCGGCTACACGCTCGCGCAGTTCCTCGGTTTCCTGCTGAATCTTTAGGCGTTCCAGGGCGGCCAGGCGTCGCAGCTGCAGGGACAAGATAGCTTCAGCCTGAATCTCATCTACGCTGAGCAGTTCCATTAGACCCACACGTGCCTCATCGGTGGTGGGGGAGCGGCGGATCAGCGCGATTACGGCGTCCAGAGCGTCGATGGCGCGCATTAGGCCATCCAAAATGTGCAGGCGGTCCAGGGCCTTTTGCAGACGGAACTGGGTGCGGCGCACAATCACGTCCAGCTGGTGCTCCACCCAGTGGCTTACAAAGCCGTCCAGGCTTAGGGTGCGCGGCACGCCGTCGACTAGCGCCAGCATGTTGGCGGGGAAAGAGTCTTGTAGCTGGGTGCGCTTGTAGAGGTTGTTTAGTACTACCTTGGCTACGGCGTCGCGCTTAAGCACAATTACTAGACGCTGTCCGGTACGGCCGGAGGTTTCGTCACGGATGTCAGCAATACCGCCCAGGGAGCCGTCACGTACCAGCTGGGCAATCTTTTCAGCCAGGTTGTCGGGGTTTACCTGGTAGGGCAGCTCGGTTACTACCAGGCACTGGCGGCCGTGGATTTCTTCCACGTTGACGACGGCGCGCTGGATGATACCGCCACGACCGGTACGGTAGGCCTGCTCAATACCGCGACGGCCCAAAATTGTGGCGCCGGTGGGGAAGTCAGGGCCGTGTACTCGCTGCAGTAGGGCCTCAAGTAGCTCTTCACGTGAAGCGTCGGGATGCTCTAGCAGCCACTGCACGCCGTCGGCTACTTCCCGCAGGTTGTGCGGGGGAATGCGGGTGGCCATACCCACCGCAATACCTTCAGAGCCGTTAACTAGCAGGTTGGGGAAACGGGAAGGCAAGATGGTGGGTTCTTGCTCTTTACCGTCATAGTTGTCCTGGAAATCGACGGTGTTTTCGTCGATGTCGCGCACCATTTCCATGGCCAGGGGGGCCATTTTACATTCGGTGTATCGCGGCGCAGCCGGGCCCAGGTTACCGGGGGTACCGAAGTTACCCTGTCCGGCTACCAGCGGGTAGCGCATAGACCAGGGCTGTACTAGACGGGCTAGGGCGTCGTAAATGGCGGCGTCACCGTGGGGGTGGAAGCTACCCATTACGTCACCCACCACACGCGAAGACTTAGAGAAAGCCGCATTGGGGCGGTAACCGCCGTCGTACATGGCGTAAAGAATGCGGCGGTGTACCGGCTTTGAGGCCGTCGCGTACGTCCGGCAGGGCGCGCCCAACAATCACACTCATGGCGTAGTCGAGGTAGGAGCGCTGCATTTCCAGCTGCAAATCGACGCGCTCAACGCGGTCGAATCCGGGTTCCTCGATTACTTCGATCTGGTCATCACTCACGAAAGTTATTCCTGTTCTTTAAGTAGTCGAGGGCTCAGATATCCAGGAAGCGCACGTCGTTAGCGTTGCGTTGGATGAAGCTACGGCGTGATTCGACGTCGTCACCCATCAAAACCGCGAAGGTTTCGTCAGCGTCGGCAGCCTCATCCAAGGTGACCTGCTTGAGGATGCGGTGGGCTGGGTCCATGGTGGTGTCCCACAGCTCGTGGTCGTTCATTTCACCTAGACCCTTGTAGCGCTGAATGCCGTTTTCCTTGGGCATACGCCAGCCCTTGGCAGCGCCAGCTTCACGCAGGCGGTCGCGCTGCTCGTCGCTGTAGGCAAATTCGTGCTCGGCGTTGGACCACTTGAGGCGGTACAGCGGCGGCATAGCGATGTAGACGTGACCGTTTTCGATCAGCGGGCGCATGTAGCGGAACAGCAGCGTCAGCAGCAAGGTGGCGATGTGGGAGCCGTCCACATCGGCGTCGGCCATAATCACAATCTTGTGGTAACGCAGCTTTTCAAGCTCAAAATCTTCACCAATGCCGGTACCAAAGGCGGTGATCAGCGAGCGGATAGTGTCGCTGGACAGGGCGCGGTCTAGGCGGGCCTTTTCCACGTTCAAAATCTTGCCTCGGATTGGCAAAATCGCCTGGTGCTCGGGGTCACGACCACCTACCGCAGAGCCACCTGCGGAGTCACCCTCAACGATGAAAATTTCAGATTTGGAGGCGTCGCGTGAGGAGCAGTCACGCAGCTTACCGGGCATGGAGGCGCTTTCTAGCACACCCTTACGACGGGTAGCTTCACGGGCTTTACGGGCCGCAATACGCGCAGCAGAAGCCTGCTTAGCCTTGCTAATAACCGCCTTGGCATCTGCCGGGTGAGCGTCAAACCAGTCGGTTAGCTGGGCGTAAACCGTCTGCTGCACAAAGGAGCGGGCCTCAGTGTTACCCAGTTTGGTTTTGGTCTGGCCCTCAAACTGGGGCTCAGAGAGCTTAATGGAGATAACTGCCGTTAGGCCCTCACGTACATCCTCACCGGAGAGGTTATCTTCCTTGTCTTTAAGCAGGCCCTTTTCGCGCGCATACTTGTTGACCAGCGTGGTCAGGGCGGTGCGGAAGCCTTCTTCGTGAGTACCACCTTCGGTGGTGTTGATGGTGTTGGCGTAGGTGTGTACCGACTCGGAGTAGGCGGCGGTCCACTGCATGGCGATTTCTACACTCATACCACCGTGCTCGCCGCTTTGCTCAGCGGAGAAGTCAATGATTTCGGGGTGGATCAGCTCGGCCTTCTTGGTTTTGTTCAAGAAGTGCACGTAGTCGCGTAGACCGTCGGAGTACATGTAAGACACGCTGCGGTGCTTGTGCTCCTGGGTGTCTTGCTCGCTGCCGGCAATTTCGTCGCCGTCAACGGATAGGTCACGCTCGTCGGTTAGCGAGATGCGCAGGCCCTTGTTCAAGAAGGCCATCTGCTGGAAACGACGGCGCAGCGTCTCAAAGTCGAAAACGGTGGTTTCAAAAATCTCGGGGTTGGGCCAGAAAGTGACGGTTGTGCCCGTCTGGTCAGTGGGCTCACCGCGACGTAGAGGAGCAGTGGGGACGCCGTCGGCAAAATCAATATTCCAAACGTAACCGTCGCGGCGCACCTCAACGGACAGGCGGGAGGACAGGGCGTTAACTACCGACACACCCACACCGTGCAGACCACCGGAAACGGAGTAACCGCCGCCGCCGAACTTACCGCCTGCGTGCAGCACGGTAAGTACTACCTCAACTGCGGGCTTGTGTTCAGTGGGGTGCTCATCCACCGGGATACCGCGACCGTTGTCTACCACGCGCACACCGCCGTCGGGCAGGATGGTGACTTCAATGTGGTCACAGTAACCGGCTAGAGCCTCATCTACGGAGTTATCCACTACCTCGTATACGCAGTGGTGCAGGCCGCGCTCACCGGTGGAACCGATATACATACCGGGACGCTTGCGGACAGCTTCAAGGCCTTCCAAAACCGTGATATTTGAAGCTCCGTAGCTGTCGTTAGTCACAGTGCTATCCTGCTCAGCCACGTCTAATATGCTCCTCGTTCTTGCTTGGCAGGGTCAAAAAAGATCCTTGCCTTTGCATTAGGTCTGTATGTGCCGTCTAGGGAGGGTTTAACGGCACGTTTAACTACCCGGTAAGGCAGCTCAAACTACCTATATTCTACCGTGTTAGGCGCGATTTTCCGGCCTGGCGGCGGTGTGGCCCTAAGCAAATACTGTGCCTTAGCTATCACTTAGGCTCCGGCTGCCCGACGGCGCCCGGTGGCGGCGCTTAATACCTACAGCCAACGGCGCCCACTTGGGTAAGCCGCGAGCTTTAACCGTAGGTGTCGCGTACCCCGCGCGCCCCGGGCACAGCCAATTTGCCGTGCTGCCAGGTGTAATCTGCGTTGGGGCCGCGCACTTTAATGCTTTTGACAATGCCCGGGCCTACTTCGCGCTCAAATAGGGCCTCCAGTTGGGGCATCATCAGTTGCAGTTGCTGCGCCCAGTTGGTGGAGTGGGCGCGCATTACCAGGCGTCCATTTTTGAAGGAATAAATGCTGCAATTTTCGGCCATATCCTTGCCGACAATCTCTTCCCAGCGCACCTTGACACTGGCTATGCGCAGGGATTCTTCCCAGCCTTGGCGGTGAAAAAAGCCGTCCAGCTCGCGTTTACCTGAGCGCGGATCGCGCCAATACACGCGAGCTTGGGAGACGGGTTGGCCGTTGACGATCTCGGCGTGGCGTTCTTGGCGCCGGCGAATACGCCCAATACTGACTGCGTCCCAGGGCGCTAGTGCGTCCGCAGTTTGCCCGTTCATCGACGACGACGCCGGAGCCCCGCCTGCTGCTTGGCTTGCTGCTAGCACTGGGCCACCAGGGCTTTTACGAGGTAGGCGCTTTAGAGCATGGCCCGCATTCCAGGCCTGCTCGCGCTGGCGTGCCAGCGCGGCCACAGCCATTTGGTCGCCGTAATCTTCACTGTTCACGGCTAAACTTCGCTTACTACAGAGCCGGTCACGCGCAGACGGTGATGATCAAGTTCGCTAGGGACGTCGTCGCCAACCGCAGCGGTAATAAGCACTTGCTGAGCCTGGGCCACCATCTGCGACAAGGCCCGACGCCTGCGCATATCTAATTCCGCGAAAACATCATCAAGAATCAAAATCGGGTCTTCACTCTTACCATCAATGCTGGTCAAGGCACTATCAGCGCGCATTAGCTCAAAACTAGCCAGACGCAGCGCAAGCGCCAGCGACCACTGTTCACCGTGTGAAGCAAAACCTTTAGCGGGCAAATGCCCCAGGAACAGCGTCAAGTCATCGCGGTGTGCCCCCACCAGGTTCACTGCCCGCTCTAATTCCCGCTGACGCAGCTGTCCCATAGTTTCGAGCAAAGCTTTACTGGTGGACTGCACATCCAGGAGAGAATTTTCGTAATCCGCCCACGCCTCGGTGTCTGAAATGTCCGGGTCAGCTACGCCGCGCGCAGCCAGTAGGCTCGCGCGGTAGGCCAGATTTGCCTGCGACTGCGCTAGCGAAACCGTTTGATAAGACTGGGCCACCCAAGGGCGCAGCTGGCGCACAAGTTTGACGCGCGCAGCAATCAGCTGGGCAGCTAACTGGGCTAACTGCTCATCCCACACATCCAAAGTGGCTAGGGCGCTGGCGCGCGCCGAGCCGCTTTTACGTTTAAGTCCCCGCAGCAGTCCTGAGCGCTGGGCTAGCACCTTGTCGTGGTCTGCGCGCACCCCGGCCAGACGCGGGCTCATCATAACCACCAGGTCATCTAAAAAACGCCGCCGCACCTGCGGATCTGAACGCACCAAAGTCAGATCTTCCGGGGCAAACAGCACCGTGCGGCAAATCCCCAAAAGCTGGGTGGGGCGGGTAGGGGCGCGGTTTAGCCGGGCCCGGTTAGCTTTTCCGGAAATAATTTCTACTTCTAACAGCTGCGGGCGGGCGGCAGTGATTAGTTTTGCGCGGATGACGGCGGCGTTGGGCTGATTTTGACCGCTTACGTCACGCCTAACCAGGGCCGTATCTGCGCCAACTCGGTGGGAGGAAAGCGTAGCTAAATAGTTAATAGATTCAACCAGGTTGGTTTTACCCTGCCCGTTAGAACCCACCAGTACCGTAGCTCCAGGCGGAAAACTGACTACCGCCTGCTCATATGAGCGGTAGTCAGTCAGCGCCAAATCAGCTACGTACATACGCCTTACACGCCAAAGCGAATAGGCATCAGCAAGTAGCGGAAGCTGGGGTCGGGCTCAGTGCCAGGCTCATCTACCCCAACCAACACTGCCGGCTTATTAGGGGTGGGTGAAGTCAAAGCGCACATAGTTACTAGATAGCGCGTTTAGGCCCTCTTGCAGGAAAAGCGGGTTGAAAGCAGCAGAGATTTCGTTGCCATCTAGGTGAGCTACCAGCTCTTCACTAGCCTGTGCATCCTCACCCTGGCCAGCCTCAAGATGCAAGTTACCCTCAGTGAAAAGTTAGGCGCAGTGCAGTGTTGCGTTCGGCCACCAAAGACACAAACTTAACCGCATCTAGTAGCTCTTTACGTCCCACCGTGGCATAGGTGTTGACCTGCTCGGGGAACAGGCGACGCACCTGGGGGTATTCGCCGTCGCTAAGCACTGAAGTAGTGCGACGCTCACCGGATTCAAAACCAATCAGGCGTGAGGCTACGGCGTCGTCGTCATTAAGCGCAATCTCAATGGGGGCACCGGAAACCAGAGACTTAGCCACATCAGCTAAAGTGCGGGCCTTTAGCAGCACCACAGCATCCAGGGGCTTAGCCGGGTTCCACTCAACCTCGCGCATAGCTAGCCGGTAACGGTCAGTAGCCAGCATGGTCAGCTTATTGCCGCTAAATTCCATGCACACATTGGTCAGCAGCGGCAAGGTGTCGTCGCGGGCAGCAGCAATCGAAACCTGAGCTACCGCCTTAGAAAGCACGTCAGAGTCGATGGTGCCCACCTGGGCAGGCATTGAAGGCAAAGCTGGGTAGTCATCAACCTGCATAGCCGGCAGCTCAGAATGAGCTGAACCACAGGTGAAACGTACACGGGTGCCCACCAGCTCAATATCTACCGGCTTGCTAGGGAAAGCCCTTAGCAAACTTGGTGAGTGCACGGCCGGGAATAAGTACCTCGCCCTCAACCTCAACCGAGGCCGGGATTTCACAACGCCCAGATACCTCATAGTCAAAGGAAGACAGGATTACAACATCCCCCTTAGCCTCCATACGCACCCCAGCCAACACCGGAACCGGCGGGTTGGGCGGCACTGAGCGAGCAGTCCAGGCTACTGCTTCAGCTAAAACGTCACGGGCTACCCTGAGCTTCACGTTGGGAGGCCTTCCTTAGATGGATATAGAGGGGCGGCTTAAAAGTTTAGCCGGTATCTCCCTATAGGGCATCTCAAAAAGGGTCACTGTGGGGATTTTGCACCCTTGGCTTGGTGCGTCCGTAGCGGGGGTTTTCCCCAATTGGCCTACGTTGGCGAGCTTGCAAATCGTGTGGGGTTTAAAAGTCAGCAGTAGTAGTAGCGGGTGTGGAAGCTGTGGAAAACCGCTTTTTGGGCCGGTAGCGCGCCGACGGCGAATGTGGGCTGTGTGTGGTTAAAGCTTGGGATAACTCGGGGCGGCTGTGGAAAGTGCTAAAGCTCATAGCACCAATCCACAGGCGAGTCTTAGTTAAACACAGCAAAACCGGGGTTGCCCACAGCCTTACCAACAGGGCCTGTGGGTGAAAAAATCACGTATTTGCGGGCAAAAAAGGCCGCCGCTAAGCCCAAAAACAGGGCCCAGCGGCGGCGTCGAGAATTAGGGGAGAAGCAGCTAAAGCACACGGCAAAACGCAACCAGGCGCGGTCAGCGCACGCCGCAAAATCAGAGCAACGGCTAGGAGTGAGGCGTGGCCGCAGCCTGCTTAATGCGGCTGGTTAGCTCAGTTACCTGCTTATAGGTATCTGCCTGGGCCGACATCTGGGTGCGCACCTTCTTATCCGCGCTCATCACGGTGGTGTGGTCGCGGCCGCCAAACTCGCGGCCAATCTTGGGCAGCGACAAGTCAGTCAGCTCGCGGCACAGGTACATGGCGATGTGGCGGGCAGTGACAATAGTGCGCGAGCGGTTGGCCGAAGACAGGTCTTCAATAGTGATGCCAAAGTAGTCGGCGGTCTGCCCAATGATCAGCGCAGCCGTGATATTGCCGGTGTCCTGGTTGGAAACCAGATCCTTAAGCACCATCTCGGCCACGGGCAGATCCACCGGCAGCTTGTTAATTGAGGCGTAGGCAGTTACGCGGATAAGCGCGCCTTCAAGTTCGCGGATGTTAGCCGAGATGCGGCTAGCAATGTAATCCAAAACCTGTGGGGGCACATCCAATTTGTCGGCCTGGGCGCGGCGCGACAAAATCGCGATACGGGTTTCTAGATCCGGGGGCTGAACGTCAGTAGATAGGCCCATGTCGAAGCGTGAACGCAGGCGCTCATCAATTTTCAGGGCCTTGGTGGGCTGGTCGGAGGTCAGCACTACCTGCTTATTGGCGTTATAGAGCGCATTGAAGGTGTGGAAGAACTCCTCCAGGGTCTGCTCTTTGTCTTGCAGGAACTGGATGTCGTCAACCAGCAGGATGTCCACCTGACGGTAGCGGCGTTTGAAGGCATCCATGCGGCCTTCAGACACGGAGGTGATGAAGTCTGAAACGAATTCCTCAGAGTTTACGTACTTGACTTTGCTCTTGTGGTAGGCGCGAGTGTAGTGCCCAATGCCGTGCAACAGGTGGGTTTTGCCCAGACCTGAGCCGCCGTAAATAAATAGCGGATTGTAGGTTTTAGCTGGGGTTTCTGCCACGGCATAGGAAGCGGCGTAGGCAAAGCGGTTGGAGGAGCCAACCACGTAAGTATCGAAGGTGTAGCGCGGGTTTAGCTTGGAGTCATCTAGGACGTCGCTGGGGCGCACATTCAACCCCTTGCCGCGCGGGGCCTTTTTGGGCTGCTCAGGGCGGCTAAATTCCACTACGGTCTGGGTATCTGGCACCACCAGGCCGTTTTCTTGGCCTAGCTCTAGGCCTAGCTGCTGGGGGGCACTTGGCGCGGCGGAGTCGTTAGCGCCGTGGCCTAGCTTTAGCTCGGCTGGGGTGGGGATAGTGCCTTTGAACTGCGACGACGGCGCCTGGGTTGAGTCTGTGGGAGCGGCGGGGGAGTTGGGCGCGGCGGAGGCAGCAGGGGAACTAGCGGCGGCGTCGGCATTTACTCCCGGGGTGCCAGAAACCGGGGCGCCAGAGGCGGCAGAGTCCCCATGCACGGCGGCGCGGGCGGCGCTAATAATGACCTCAAGATCCTTAGCGCCCGGCGCAACCGTGTAAATAATGGGCATGTCATAGCCGATTTGGTCAGCAACTGCTGTCTTGATTGTGGCTGACACTGCGCGGTCAGTTAGACGCTGCTTAACGAATTTAGAGTTGACTACCACTACCAGCGTGCCCTCAACATCGACGGCGTGGCAGGTGCGGGCCATGGCCAGGTAGCTAGGAGTTAGTGAGTTTGAAGCGGTCAGGGCTTCTACAACACTTTCCCAAAGCTGAGCGCCGAATTCAGCGCCCGGGTCAGTTACCGGATCGGACACGGCGTCTCCTTAAGTTCATAAAACAACTAATTGGGTTTAGGGCCCGGCTAATTGGGTTTAGGGCCCGGCGGGCTGAGTCCAAGTTGTCCACAGAGATATCCACACCTGGGGATGGAGCAGACGTCCGCGAACAATTTTAGGCCGCTTATTGAGGATATACGCAATCTAGCTGGTGAATGCGGAGTTACAAGCATGTATTTTCCTGTGGATAACGTGGGGTTATCCACATGCTGTGGGGTAGTGTTTTGCGCAGGTGTGGAGAAGAAAATGGGTAAAATCACCCCCGGATGTAGGCAGCCTCACGGCAAAGATGCTTTGACCGGTGGGTGTAAGACCATATAACGTTAATTAGTCGTACGTGTACATGCGGGTTCCGCTCAGAGGATCCAGTGCACGTGACCTCATCAAAACTGGTGAGGTGCCACAAACTTTCGTGCGGCCATCCGGGCGCGCGATATAGACCTAGCAGGAGTACCCCGTGAGCAAGCGGACCTTTCAGCCGAACAACCGTCGCCGCGCCAAGGTGCACGGCTTCCGCCACCGTATGAGCACCCGCGCCGGTCGCGCCGTCCTGGCTGCGCGTCGTCGCAAGGGTCGCGCTCGCCTCGCTGCCTGAGACATGCTCAGTGCGCCGCATCGGATGCTGCGCAGCGAAGACTTCGCGGCTGCAGTTAAAGGCGGCGTGCGCAGCGGTAACCGCGCGCTGGTGGTTCATTTGAACGCCGACGATGACGGAGATAACTCTCCTGCACTCGTCGGCGTTGTTGTGCCCAAAAAGCAGGTTGCCCGCGCCACCCACCGTAATCGGATTAAGCGGCGTCTGCGCGCCCTGTTAGCTGCCCGAGTGGACTTACTGCCTGCCGGTTCGCGCCTGGTGGTACGTGGTTTGGCAGGTGCCGACGGCGCCTCTAGCCAGCAGTTAGCCCGCCAGCTTGATCGGGCCTTGGCCCGGGTGGGAGTAACGGTGCCTGAGTCTGTGCCAGGCCAGTTAGCACCAGGCGGTGAAAGTGTTTAAGCGTTTGGTGCTGGCCCCCATTGGCTGGTACCGCAAGTACATTTCCCCAGCTATAGCGCCGCGTTGCCGCTACTATCCCAGCTGTTCCACCTACGCCGTCGAGGCTATTGAGGTACACGGAGTTTTTAAGGGATTAGCGTTGAGCGCGTGGCGCATTTTGCGTTGCAATCCCTATAGCCGTGGCGGCGTGGATCATGTGCCCGAGGTGGGGCACTGGCGTTACGCCTACCCCAAAGATGTAGCCCGCTTCCAGGTGCCTAGTGCGTCTGCGGGCCAAGATGCGCCGCAGACGCGGCAAGGCCAGCTTGGCTGACCATAAAAGGAGAGTTTAATGGACGGACTGCTAATGCCACTGAAGGTGGCCGAAGCTTGGGTGATGGTTACCATCCACAAGCTGCTGGTTGCCATCGGTATGAGTGATGGACCCGGCCCCGCCTGGGTGCTGTCAATCGTAGGTCTAACCGTAGCGGTGCGAGTGCTGATCATGCCGCTGTTTGTGAAGCAGATTCGCTCTTCACGCGGTATGCAAGCCATGCAGCCTGAGCTGCGCGCCCTGCAGAACAAGTACAAGGGTAAGAAAGACCCCGCATCGCAGGAGCGTATGCGTGAAGAAATGATGGCGCTGTACCGCAAGCACGGTACCAACCCGCTGTCTTCATGCTTGCCGATGCTGATCCAGATACCGATCTTCTTCGCGCTATTCCGTGTGCTGGCTCGCCTGCAGGAAATCGCTAACTCTGCCGGTAGCGCCCACCCGGTAAAGATTGGTCCGCTAACTCCCGCCTTGGCAGCGGATGTGCAGGCCTCCAGCCTGTTTGGGGCGCCGCTGAGCTCTTCCTTTATGAATGGCGGCTCTGCCACCGTAAAGATCGTGACCATGGTGCTGATCGTGCTGATGACTGCCACGCAGTTCTACACCATGCACCAGCTGACCATGAAGAACATGCCTAAGTCGGTTACCGAATCTGACAACCCGGCTATGCGTAGCCAGCGCATGATGATGTACGGTATGCCGCTGATCTTCTTCATTACCGGCCCTCAGTTCCAGGTTGGTGTGTTGATCTACTGGCTGGTTTCCAACGTATGGACCATGGGTCAGCAGTGGTGGACTATCCGCAACATGCCCGCAGTTGGCTCTGAAGCCTACAAGAAGCGCCAGGAGCGCCGTCGTCGTAAGGGCCTGCCGCCCGACGACGAAAAGAAGCATCCGCAGCCGGCAGTGAGGACGAAGCGGCGTCGTCGGGGCCTGGGACAGCGAGTCCAGCCGGTACGCAACAACCGCAAGAAAAAGAAGAACCGCACCGCCTCCACCGCTGAGCAGCGCTACGCTGAGCGCGCCCGCGAACGCCAGCAGGCTTTTGACGCCAGCGGCGCTAAGGATGGCGACGCTAAGGATACTGGCGGGGCTGCTAGCGCTAAGAGCGGCAACAAGCCTGGCGGCTCCAAGAAGAAAAAGGGTTCTAAGGGCGGTAACTCCGCTAAGAAGTAGTTCTTATAAAACTAATAAGACTTAGTTATAACTAGTGGAAGGAGTTTTCTGGTGAGCCAGGAAACCGTCAAGCAGCTTGAGGAAGAAGGCGAAGTCGGCGCTGACTACCTAGAAGAGCTACTGGATATTGCCGATCTAGGCGGGGATATCGATATTGATGTGGATCACGGGCGCGCCTCCGTGGCCATCATCCCCGGCGAGGATGGCGACGAGCGTGAGCTAGCCGCCCTGGTGGGCCGCGACGGTGAGGTGCTTGAAGCCCTCCAGGAGCTGACCCGCCTGGCTGTACAGGCCCGCACCGGTTCGCGTTCGCGCCTAATGCTGGACATCGCTGGTTACCGCGAGGAGCGCCGCCAGCAGCTGACTGCTATCGCCGCTGAGGCGGTTAAGTCTGTGTTGGCTAGCGGCAAGCCGGTAGCGCTGGAGGCCATGAACCCCTTCGAGCGCAAGGTCTGCCACGACGTGGTTGCTAACGCCGGCCTGGTCTCTGAATCTGAGGGGGTAGAGCCGCACCGTCACGTGGTGGTTCTGCCCGTCGACGACGCCGAAGACGAGGTTGACGAGGCTGAAGAGGGCACTGAGGTGGCGGCTGACGCGGCCGACGCGGCTGCCGAAGCCGGGGCCGCTGAAGTTGGCGCCGTCGAGTCCGAGACTGCCGAAGCCAAGGCTGCCGAGTCCGCTGAGACTGTAGACAGCCCGGCCGACGCCGTCGAGGAAGCCTGAAATGAGCCATAACCCCCAGGGGGAGCGCTCCCAGGGTGAGCAGGCCGAGGGCACTCAGGGTCAGCCGGGTGAGCTAGCGGGCCTGCAGGATCTGGAAGTGCCCACCGCCGAAATGCGCGACATGTTCGGCATGGCCTGGTCTGGCCTGGAGCACTACGCCCAGATGCTGGCTGAGGAGGGGCAATTGCGGGGGCTGATCGGCCCGCGCGAGCTACCGCGTCTCTACTCGCGCCACCTGGTTAACAGTGCGGCGGTGGTGCCTTTCCTGCCCAGGCACGGTAGCGTGGCGGATCTAGGTTCAGGCGCGGGGCTGCCCGGAGTGGTGGTGGCCTTGTCTCGTCCGGATCTGGAAGTGACCCTGATTGAGCCGATGGAGCGCCGCTGTGCCTGGCTAGAGCTGGTGGCTGAGGAGCTAGACCTGGACAATGTGCGGGTGTGGCGGGGCCGGGCCGAAGAAATGCGTGAGCGTTTCGATGTGGTGACCGCCCGGGCTGTGGCCAACCTGAGCAAGCTGACCCGCATGGCTTCTCCGCTGATCGCCCCCGGTGGCGTGTTGCTGGCCCTGAAGGGGGAGCAGGCTCAGCGCGAGATTGATGACGCCAAGTACGTTATTAAGAAGGCCAAGCTGCTGCCGGCAGTGCTACATGAAGTGGTTACTAACGACGACGACGTCACCCGCGTGGTGGAGGTGCGTCGGCCCCGCTAAGGCTGGCTCAGGCTAAGGCTGAGTTCAAGCTAAAACTGGACCCAACCAAGGGTGGCCAAATAACGTGAGCGAGGCTCGGGAAACCGGGCCTCGCTTTTGTTTTGAATGCTGTAGGACGTAGTGCGATGAGGTTGATCTAGGGCGCTAAAAACCGCGAACCCCAGTTTCCAAATTTGGGCATTTTGCGAAGTATAATGTCAAGTTAAGAGTTTTCCCCGCTCACGCAGGGATGATCCGGTTTCCGGAACTGTTTCGCAGGTTACCGATGTGTTTTCCCCGCTCACGCGGGGATGAACCCTGCACTATCAGCCAGTGATTTAACTGATTGCTAACTAGTGGGGCCCGGCAGTGCCGGACCCCACTAGTTTTATGTGCATAGTGAAGTGGCTGCGCTCATCTAGGCGTGGCTTTTATGGCTGTGCTCCAGCAGTTCTACTTGTTAACTGTGTGACTGGTGTGACTGGAGAGGTCAGCCTGTTGCATGTTGTTTCACGTGAAACAACTGTATTATTTTTTGGTGCGCCTGACCTTTGTGAGGGCGTCGATCGCGTAAACTTTAGTCCTGATCTGATCGCACTCGTGAGGAGCAAAGTGTCCGGCTCATCCATTTTCGACCAACTCAAGGCTGATACCACCGCCCTGGAGAAGGTGCGTGAGCTAGGCTTTGCTGCACCCACCCAGACCCGAGTTATCGCCGTCGCTAATCAAAAAGGCGGCGTCGGCAAAACCTCAACTGCGGTAAACGTAGCTGCGGCACTAGCCGAAGCGGGCCTAAGGGTATTGCTTATTGACGCTGACCCGCAGGGTAACGCCTCCACCGCATTCGGGCTGGAACACCCCGAGGGTGAACCTTCCGTCTATGACGTGATAGTGGAAGGTAAACCCATTAGCCAGGTAGCGAAGGTTACCGAGCTAGGGGAGAACCTACAGGTAGTGGTGTCCAATATTGATCTTTCTTCAGTGGAGATTGATCTACTAGAGGCGGTCGGGCGCCAATCACGACTACGCGAAGCAGTTCGCAACTACCTCATTGAGGTAAACCGTAGCGGCGGCAAGCGCGTGGACTACGTGATTATCGACTGTCCGCCCTCACTTGGCATTATCACCATTAACGCTTTCGTGGCCGCCGGTGAAGTGCTAATCCCCATGCAGGCCGAGTACTACGCCCTTGAAGGCTTGGCCCTGCTTACCCGTTCTATCGATCGTATTGCCAAGGTTTACAACCCGGCTCTGCACGTATCGATGATCGCCCTTACCATGTTCGACAAGCGCACCATGTTGGCGCGCGACGTCGAATCCGAGGTGAAAACCTACTTCCCCCACGCCACGCTAGAAACCAAGATTCCTAGATCGGTTCGTATTGCCGAGGCCCCTTCCTACGGCGAACCGGTGGTCACCTGGGACCCGCGCTCAACCGGCGCGGTGGCATACAAACGACTGGCACAAGAAATTTCAATGCGCGGGATTACCCAGCCCGGCGTCGCTCCTAAGGAAAACTGACATGGCTAAAAACCGTCGAGGGCTAGGTCGTGGCCTCGCCTCATTGATCCCAGAACCCGCCGAGCAAGAAGTTGTTTCCCGTCCTGCGCACAACACCGCTGAGGCTACTGGCACTGATGGCCAGCGCCCCACGGATCTGTTCTTCGCGGGCAGTTCGGAAACTTCCGAGATTGTCACCTCCCTGCTAGCCCCCGCCCCGCGCCGCGATCGAGGCTCCCGTAAGAAGAGTGTTTCACGTGAAACGGTCACGGGTGGGACCCTCTCGTTGGCTAGTGAGGCTGCTGTTTCTAACGACGACGCCGCTGCCGCCGCTGAGGGTGCGGAGCCGGTTGAGTTGGTGGATGTGCCCGGCACTAGCTTTGCTGAGATTCCGGTTGACGCGATTGTGCCCAACCGGCGTCAGCCACGGACTTATTTTGATCAGGCAGAAATTGCCGAGCTGTCAGCTTCAATTAAAGAAGTTGGTTTGCTGCAGCCGATCGTGGTGCGCCCCTGGCCTGAGAGTGAGCCACTGCCCGATGGTGTTTCACGTGAAACGCTACCTGGTGGACGCGCCTACGAGCTGGTTATGGGCGAGCGGCGTCTGCGCGCCTCGCGCGAGGCTGGCCTGGAAACCATTCCCGCAATTGTGCGTACAACCGCAGATGATGATCTGCTGCGTGATGCCCTGCTGGAAAACCTGCACCGTGTCCAGCTGAACCCGCTGGAAGAAGCGGCCGCTTACCAGCAGTTGCTAGACGACTTTGGTTGCACCCAAAGTGAGCTGGCTGAGCGCATCGCCCGCTCCCGCTCCCAGATTGCTAATACATTGCGTCTAATGAAGCTGCCGCCGTCGGTACAAAACCAGCTCACTGACGGCTCCCTGTCCGCTGGTCACGCCCGCGCCCTGCTGGGTCTGCCTGACGCTGAGGCTATGGAAAAGCTGGCTGAACGCATCGTTAATGAGGGCCTGTCAGTGCGCAACACTGAAGAGCAGGTGGCCTTGCAGGTGGACGCTGCTGAGGCGGGGGAGACCAAGGTTAAGGCTCGCAACCGCGCAGTGCTTAACCGTGAGCTTTCCACCAAACTCTCGGGCATTTTCGATGCGCGCGTGAAGGTCACTCAGGGCGCCAAGAAGGGCAAGATCGTCATCGAATTTAGTGGCGGCGAAGACCTAGACCGAATCGTTGGCTCGCTAACTTCAGCCTCCAAAAACTAGCGTCAGCGCCCGGCTGCGGCCTTCTCACACCTGCACTGGGTGCTAAGGCGCTGGCGTAGCAGGCGGCGGGGCAGGCGCTTACAATCCAGCAAGCTGCTGACAAAAGGGGCGGCCAAGTTCGTTAGAACTTGGCCGCCCCTGCGTTTTGCTTATTGCCGCTAAACCTTAGCTCGCGCAGATCTGCGGCTCGTACAGATTTGGCTAGATCCACAATCAGGCTCAGGCTTGCCACTGGTGCCTAGATGCTGGTGCAAGCTAAGAGCGGTCATGCATAGCGTCATTTAGAAAAGCGCAGGTAAAGGGCTGAAAGTCTCATGCGAAAACCTCAAAACAGGGTAACCTAACTTAGGTTATATAAACCTTATCTTCGTGAAGGGTCACGATAATGTCTCAGGTTACTGGGTCGGGTGTTACTAAGGCACGCTCGGCCGTCACGATCGGTGCATTCACAGCTGTTTACTTTGTCCTCATGTGGTGCTCGGGAATGCTGGGTTTCTTCGGCCCCGCATTCATGTTTGTTGGCTGGATCATTGGGCTTATCCTCAATGGGCCGGTCATCATGCTGATGCTGGTTCGCTCACGCATGTTTGGCACGCTCACGATCATGGGAAGCATCGTTGCGCTCCTGATGGTCCTAACCGGCCACTCATGGGTTACCTTGCCGGTTACCCTGGTGCTTGGTTTCCTAGCTGACCTTGTTGCTCGCAGCGGCGGCTACCTGAATGCATCTCGCAACATCGCAGCATACATGCTGGTCTCCCTGTGGATGATCGGCCCGCTTGCGCCAATCTTTTTCGCTCCCGACTCCTACTACGCAGATATTGCCTCCTCAATGGGGCAGGACTACGCCGATAGTATGCGCGCACTCTTTAGCCCCGCAGTGATTGGGGGATGGCTCGTTGCCGCCATGATCATCGCGTTCATCGGCGGGCTCATCGGCCGCTTCCTGCTGCGCAAGCACTTCGCTAAGGCCGGCGTTGCCTGAGATTTCGCCGGCCGAGTCCGCCCCCGGTGAGTCGCCAAGCCGGCTGGATCCGCGCACAAAGCTGCTGGCCCTGCTGGTGCTTAACGCGCTGGTTATGCGGGCAAGTCCCACGACGACGCTCATCGCCGTGCAGGTGCTGGTTGTGGCCGCCCTGGCCTGGGAGGTAAGTACCAAGTCTGCGCTGCGTATAGGTTTTGGATGCCTCATCTGCGACGTGATCTACCTGGGCTCTCCCCTCCTGGTTACCTGGATGCAGTCAGCAGCTTGGCCGCATCCCGTGGCGCTCACAATCGGCACCTGCGCGGCAATCATGTACTGGTTTGCGCGTTTCTTCGCGGGCTTCGGCCTGGCCCTGTACGTGTACCGCACCACCAGGATCGGACAGATGAAAGCCGCCCTGCGCGCCATTCACCTGCCGCGCATCTTCGTTGATGCTCTGGTGGTTGCCTTCCGGGTAATCCCCACAGTAGGGGCAGAGGCGGTCGCCATCCGTGAAGCGATGCAGATGCGCGGCGTCGACTTGAGCACACGTGGCGTGCTACGCCACCCACTCGTGATCGCTGAGCAATTCCTAGTGCCACTGCTTTCGTCTATCGCGCGCGTGGCCGACGACCTAGCGGCCTCCAGTGTGGTTCGCGGCCTAGGTAGCTCTACACGCCCCACCAGCCTTACGCAGCTACGCGCCACAGGCTGGGACGCACTAGCTCTTGCCTGCATCGCCACTGTAATTGCCCTTGAATACTGCTGCTACCTGGGAATCCTGCCATGATTGACGTTGCATCCCTATCTTTCTCCTACGTAAGTGAACTAACGGGAGACCGCGTCGAAGCCTTGAAAGACGTGGACCTGTCAGCTGACGCCGGCAGCCTCACCCTGGTCTGCGGGGCCTCAGGCTGCGGCAAATCAACCCTCATGAAGGCACTAACCGGCCTGGTCCCACAAATGACTCCAGGGGAGTTAGACGGGGTGGTGCGTATCAACGGACGCAACCTCGCCGACGTCGCCCTAACCGACGTCGGACACCTATGCTCCTCAGTCTTTCAAAACCCCCGCACCCAGTTCTTCTGCGACACAGTTGCCGAAGAACTAGCCTTCTGCGGAGAAAACTATGGACGCGAGCGCGTCACACTGCGCCAGCAAAGCGAACGCGCCGCCAAACTCATGGGCATCAGCCACCTGATGGAGCGCAAGCTTACAACCCTCTCGGGTGGGCAGCTGCAGAAGGTGGCATTGGCCTGCGCACTGGCCAGCGGCGCCCCCGTACTGCTGGCAGATGAGCCCACCTCAAACCTGGACCCCGCCGCGATTAGTGAGGTGCGAGCGGCCCTGAAAGTACTTAAAGAGCAGGGCCTAACGATTGTTGTCGTTGAGCACCGCCTGCACTTCCTGCGCGGCCTGGCCGATCAGGTGCTGCTCATGGAAAGCGGTAGGGTGACGCGGCGCTGGAATGGTGCAGAGTTCTTCTCCATGGGGCAGGCGCAGCGTCGCTCGCTGGGGCTACGCACGCTTGTGGACCCTGGCCCGCCCGAAACCTGGGTAGGGCAGGTCCAGGCGGGCCGCCAGGAAAAACAGGTGGGCCGCCAGGAAAAACAGGTGGGCCGCCAGGAAAAACAGGTGGGCCGCCAGGAAAACAGGGAAGCCACCCCAAGCCAGGTACGCCTGTCATGCCGGGGGCTGAGCTTTGCCTACGGTGCCAACCCGGTTTTTGAAGGGCTCGACGCCGACTTCCCAGCCGGGCAGATCACCTGCATTGCGGGAGCCAACGGCGTCGGCAAAACCACCCTAGTGCGGGTGCTGTGCGGGCTAGCCGCCCCCAGCTCAGGCAGCATCAGCATGGATGGCGTGCCCGCCTCACGCAAAACCCGGCGCTCGGCCTGCGCCCTAGTCATGCAAGACACCGGCCGCCAACTTTTCTCCGACACCCTCGCCGGGGAGCTAACAATTGGCGCCTCACACGCCAGCGGACAAAGTGGGGAACAACTACTGGCTGATTTCGACCTAGCTAACCTAGGCGAGCGCCACCCACTGAGCCTATCGGGTGGGCAAAAACAGCGCCTGGTTATCGCCGCCGCCCGCGCAACCGGTAGACCCATCGTCATCCTCGACGAACCCACCTCAGGGGTGGACGCCAGGCACCTAGATTCAATCACCGCCACCCTGCGGCGCATCGCGGATGAGGGGGCCGCCGTCGTCGTTGTTACCCACGACGGCGAGTTTGCCGCAGCCTGCGCAGACCGACTAATCACGCTCACAGCGACGGGTGCTTACTGCGCCCGCGAAGGAGACTAACAATGACCACCAACCAAGACGAGAGCAAGGCAGCGCAAACTGCCTGCCTATGTGAAGCGCAGAGCAGTGCGTGTGAAGCGCAGGGCAGTGCGCAAAGCAGCCAGGGCACGCAGGGCAGTGCGTGTGAAGCACAGGTCAGTGCGCAAAGCAGCCAGGGCGCACAAGGCAGCGCGCGAAGCAGCCAGGGCGCGCAGGGCAGTGCGTGTGAAGCACAGGTCAGTGCGCAAAGCAGCCAGGGCGCACAAGGCAGCGCGCGAAGCAGCCAGGGCGCGCAGGGCGAGGATCCGCGCGCCGCCTACCTGGCAGGCAAACGCGCCTTCAAAGAGCTAACCGCCCCAATTCGTAAATCCATGATCATTGCCCAGGTACTCGGGGTTCTCTATGGGGCGCTCGCGGTGGCCCCCTACGTTATCCTCGTTCAACTTGGACAGGTGCTGCTGTCTGCCGCCCGGGCGGGCGTCTCACCCGATCGCGGTAAGGTTATGGACCTACTGATGTGGCTTATCAGTGCCTTTGTGGCCCGCTACGGAATCTACTTTGTGGCCGTAAGCATCACCCACTTCGCGGACCTGCGTTTTGGGCACATCGTGCGCTCTCGCATGGTTAAAGTTCTATCCGGTGCCCCCCTAGCCTGGTTTACCTCCACTAACTCAGGGACCGTGCGCAAAGCAATCCAGGACGACACACACGACGTACACACTGTTATCGCCCACGCGCCCGTCGAATCCACCGCTGCCATCAGCGCGCCGATCTCTTTAGTTATCTACGCCTTCATTGTTGACTGGCGACTTGGACTCCTCTCGATTGCCACCATCCCCATCTATGGCCTCATATATGCCTGGATGCTGCGAGGTATGGGGGATAAGACGGCGCAGATGGACCGTCACCTCACGCGCGTGTCAGCCACCATGGTTGAGTTCGTCTCCGGCATTAGCGTGGTTAAAGCCTTCGGGACTGTGGGGCGTTCACACCAGCGTTTCACCCAGGCTGCTGAGGAATATTCACGCTTCTACCGCGAGTGGTGCGGACCCATGCTAAGGGGTTCTGCGCTCGGCCAGGCCAGCGTGTCCCCCTCCTTGATTCTGCTTATTTCGACGGCGGGAGGGGCGACGCTGGCGGCTACGGGTGCAGTCAGCCCGGTTCAGGTCATCACCTGCGCGCTCATTGCCTTGGTTATCCCGGCGGCCATCGAGGTGCTGGGAACGACGGCCTGGGCCTACCAGATTGCCGGTGCTGCCGCGCTGCGTATCGTTAACCTGCTTTCTGTGAATCCCCTGCCTGCCACTGGCACTTTGGTGCCTGAAGCGGCGGATATTGAGATCGACGACGTCTGCTTCTCCTACGGCCCTACGCTCGCCTTAGACCATGTAAGTTTGCGCGTGCCCGAAGGTAGTATCACTGCGCTGGTGGGTTCTTCTGGCTCTGGTAAGTCCACCCTGGCCACACTGGTTGCGCGCTTTGCTGACCCGGACCAAGGCAGGATCTGTATTGGGGGTGTAGATCTGCGTGACGTCGACCCAACTGCTCTCTACAAGCATGTCTCGTTTGTACTTCAAGACCCGCAACTTCTTGATATTTCCGTACGTGACAATATTGCGCTCGGTATGCCCGAGGCCAGCGACGAGGAAATCTGGGCTGCTGCGAAAGCTGCCTGCATAGATGATTATGTGCGCGGCCTACCTCAAGGTCTTAACGCTGTCATCGGCCAGGATGCGCATCCTTCAGGCGGCCAAGCTCAGCGTATTGCGATTGCCCGCGCCCTGCTTGTAGACGCCCCCATCCTTGTACTTGATGAGGCCACAGCCTTCACAGACCCGGAAGCTGAAGCCGATATCCAAGCAGCCCTGACCCGACTGGTCCAAGGCAAGACAGTCCTGGTGATCGCCCACCGTGCTACCTCAATTGCCGGCGTCGATCAGATTGTCATCCTTGAGGCGGGCCGTCTCATTGCGCAAGGCACCCCCAAGCAACTCGCCGACCACCCATACATGCGTCGCATGAGCGCAGTGAAAGGACACTGACATGTTTGAGCTTATATCACGACTACGTGAACCACTGTCTGCTGCGGGACGCACTAATTTCAGGCAGGTGACGGCGCTTTCCTGCATTGTTGGTGTGGTTAGAGGTTTATCCTTGATCGCGTTCATCCCGGCCGCAATTGCCTTAACTTCAGGGCGGCCAGCCTGGGGCATGAACCTAACTGCCTGGCTCATCGTACTGGCGCTGTGCGCTCTAGCTTCTTTCACCACTGAATACCTGCTAGCTATGCGCTCCTATATGGTCTCCTTCGACTTCCTGTCCAACATGCACCGCGCAATCGGTGACAAGGTAGCCTCCCTGCCGCTGGGCTCTTTCCGCGCGGACACGGCCGGAAAGATGTCACGCCTGGTTTCACGTGAACTAATGCTGTTAGGCGAGATGTTCGCGCACATGTATTCGCCCTTCATCGCTGCGATCGTCACTTCACTGACGATGCTTGTGGGTATCACTGTGTTCTCTCCGGCTCTGGGGCTGGTGTGTGTGCTAGCCATTCCCGTCATCGCTGGGGGAGTGTGGGTGGCCCGCGCCTGCCTGAATTCTGGATCTGCGCTTAAAGAGCCTCCCGCCCAAGAGCTGTCTCACCGCATCGTAGAGTATGCAACCAAGCAGGGAGCCCTGCGTGCGTGCGGGCGTTCCAGCTCCTATGAGCCGCTTGAGCGGGCCGAGGATACCTATGGGAAAGCCGCGCGGCGCTCACTGATACGTGAAACCATCGGTCAGGTTGTCAACGGGATGGCCGCTCAGGTGGTAGTGGTTTCGCTGATTATTGTGATTGGGCTGCTGGCAGTGGGCGGTAGCGTCAGCCCTGTGGAGGCTATTGTCTCGATTGGTCTGCTTTTGCGCTTTACGCAGATCCTCGTCGATATTGGGATGTTAGCCTCCGCCTTTGAAACCCGCCGCCCAGTGTTGGATCTAAGTCACGAGGTCCTTAGCGCCCCCGAACTGCCAATCCTTCCAGCCAGCTCCGATCAGGACCCGGCTAGTTCTAATCATGATCCGTCCAGCTCCGATCAGGACCCAGCCTGCTCTGGTTCCGCTGTGGCCCTTACTGACGTGTCCTTCGCCTACGAAGCCGACCACCCCGTCCTGCGCGGCGTTTCCTTCCAGGTTGCGCCGGGAACCATGACGGCGATCGTGGGCCCCTCAGGTTGTGGTAAGACCACTATCGCGCGCCTGGTTGCTCGCTTCTACGACGTCGACGCCGGCAGCGTGAGTGTGGGGGGACGCGACGTGCGTCAATGGGACACTGCCCAGCTCATGGCCCAGCTATCGCTGGTCTTCCAGGATGTATATCTTTTCGACGACACACTCGAAGCTAATGTACGCATTGGTAGAGCCGATGCTAGCGACGACGACGTTAAAGAAGTAGCCCGCCTAAGCGGCGTCGACGAAATCGTTGAGCGTCTACCACTAGGGTGGAACACCCGTGTAGGTGAAGGGGGCCGCGCCCTATCGGGCGGCGAACGTCAACGTGTCTCCATTGCCCGCGCCCTGCTCAAAGCCGCCCCCATTGTTCTCTTCGACGAGGCCACCAGCGCGCTGGACCCCGAAAACGAAAACCACATCACCGACGCCATGGATGCGCTGCGACGCAACGCCACCCTTATTGTCATCGCCCATAAACTCGACACCATTACCGCTGCAGACCAGATCATTGTGCTTGACCACTCTGGCCGCGTAGCCCAGGTAGGCACACACGCCGAGCTCTATAGCCAAAGTGATGGACAATACCGGGCCTTCTGGCAGGCCCGCAGCCGGGCAGCCGGATGGAAGCTGGTCTAAAAACCGGGTGGAGACTGGTCTAAACCGGATGGAAGCTGGTCTAAAACCATCTCCAATTGAGGCTGATCAAAAAAGCACTCCCGCGAGCCATGGCTCGCGGGAGTCTTTCTTAGGCTTTGGCGCGCGATAGATCCACAATCAAACCCAAGCCTGCCACCAATGCCGTAGGTAGAATCCAGCCCAGCTGCGCACCCTGGCCGGGGGAGAGAGTTAACAAGTCAGTTAGCAGCGTCGGCATGTTTTTAACATGCTCACTGGCAAAAGTAAGCGCCGACCATAAGGTTGCGCCCCACGCAGCGAAAGTGAACATGAAATTACTACGCAGACGCAACGCGTGGCTGAGTAAAGTCGCAAACACCAAAGCAATCGCAATGGGGTACAGGAAAGTAATCAGCGGAGCGGAAAACTTAAGCAATCGTTCCAAGCCATAGCTAGCAAAAGTAAAACCAATCGCCGCAAAAACAATCAGCAACAGGCGATAGCTAAGCTTTGGAATAAGCCGATTAAAGAACTCAGCTGAGGCTGCCAACAAGCCCACCGCCGTCGTCATACAAGCCAACAACACCGTCAAACCATAGGCATACCTACCAACCGACCCCATAGTCAGTGCCGACGCATCCGAAAGCAGGGCGGCGCCGTCGCTATAACTAGCCCCATTAGGCATCAACTGACCCACAAAACCCAAGCCCACATAAACTGTGGCCAGCAGGGCGCCAGCGATCAGCGCGGCAATGCCGGTGTGGGTGGTGGCCCCCGAGCGGGAAATGCCGGTGCGGCCAAAAGTAAAGGCGTTAACCACCACGATACCGAAAGCCAAGGCAGCTACCGAGTCCATCGTCATATAGCCGGATAACAAACCGGCATTAATCGGCTGCGTGGTGTAATCACCCCGGGGAGCGGCAGGGGTGGTCTCAAAGACACTCAGCGCGCGCGTCACCAGCAGAACCAGCAGTAGCAGCAAGGCCGGGGTGAGGATCTTACCCAAGTAATTAACCACCTTGCCTTCACGCCAGCAAAGCAGCACTGCCACGGTGAAAAAAACAGCGTTGAAAATTATCGAAGGCAAAATACCTTCGCTATTAATAATCGGTTTTATAGCGGTTGAATAGCTAACCGCACCAGTACGCGGCACACCGTAAATAGCGCCAATCGACAAATACACTGCCGAAGGGAAAATAACCCCAAACACCTTACCGGCGCGCGAGGAAAGATCACGCAGGTCAGCTCCGGCCACCGCAATAGCAAAAACAGAAATAACCGGTAGCAGTACACCGCCGATCAAAAAGCCGGTAATTGCGGGAGTGAAGGCAGTGCCCGCCTGGGCGCCCATCACTGGTGGGAAGATCAAGTTTCCGGCTCCGAAGAACATCGAAAACAGCATCAGTGACACGGCAATAAGCGAGACTTTACCTGCCTGCTTGGACTTATGTGGTTCAGCGCTAGGCGGTGAAAGAGTGTGAGCTGATTTAGCTGCCATAGCGTTTAGGTCTTTCGTCTAGAAGATACTCGATGAGACAAGTCTTGCAGTCTAGACAAATATCTACCAGGGCCTACCTTACTAAAAACTGAATTTCAGGGTGGCTGGGGGGCGGGCAAAAAATGTTGGGGGTGAGTGTTTCACGTGAAACACTCACCCCCAACGCAGGCTATGTAGTCGGTATTTTGTTGCGCCCGGCGCCGGCCAAGCCGTGCTGCGCACCCGGGCTTCGGGCAAGCTGCGCTAGCGGCTACTGGGCGTCCTGCCCCTCGCCCTGGTAGTTGTTGTAGGCGGACAACACCAACTGCTGGCACAGCTGCGTGAAGTTACCATCCACCTCAGCTGCCAGCGGCAGCAGTGAAGTCTCAGTCATGCCCGGCACCACGTTAACGTCAATGAACCAAGGCGTGCCCTCGGCGTCGACAATAAAGTCAGAGCGCGACAGCGAGCCCAAACCCAAAGTCTCGTGAACCTTCACCGCTGCCTCGCGCACGGCGTCGTCACGCGCCTGATCTAAACGCGCGGGCACGAAAAACTCACTACGCCCAGGGTTGTAGCGGGCGTCGTAGTCGTAGGAGCCGTCAGTAACAATCTCCACTGTCGGCAGGGCCCGAGCTACGCCGTCGCCGTCACGCACCACCGAAACAGAAGTCTCCACGCCCTCCACAAACACCTCAATCAAGGCGTTGTCAGAATAGGCGAAACACTCCACCATCGCAGAACGCAGCGAGTCGACGTCGTCGGCATAAGAAACCCCCAGCGCCGAGCCGCCCTGGAACGGCTTAACCACCAGCGGCAGACCCAGGTGCGCAATCACCAAATCCAGCAGCTCATTGGCGCCCAGCTGGTTGAAGAAAGACTGCGGCAGGGTCAGTGAATCAGGCGTGGCCACACCAGCCGTACGCACCCCAGCCTTAGCGGTGGGCTTGTAGCTGGCGCGCTGGCAGCCATCAGAGTGCGTGCCCACAAACGGCACCTCCAGGGCCAGCAGGATGTTTTGCAAACTGCCGTCCTCACCCGTGGAGCCATGCACCAGCGGCCACACCACATCCGGGTTGTAGCTGCGCAAAGACGCCAGCAGAGAGGCGTCAGGGCAGAAAGTATTAACTTCGTGGCCGGCCTCGCGCAGCGCCCTAGCTACGCGGTGAGCCGAGCGCAGCGAAACCTCGCGCTCGTGGTTGAGGCCGCCGGCAATGATGGCCACACGCAATTGCTGTGTCATGAAAGGTCTTTCTATACGGCTAAAAATTTAAATAGGGGTAAGCGGGACCCGGGTGTCCGGTGACGGTCCCGCACTGACAGGCGCTGGGGCTGGCAGGTAACCCGGTGCCCAGGGACCCGGCGACTAGTGCTGTCCGGGAGTGGGGCGCTTGGCCGTGCCAAACAGCGAAACCAGCTCCAGGTCGCGGTTAACCACCTCAGAGATGCGGCGCACGCCCTCACGAATATCTTGCTCATTGGGGTAGCAGTAGGACAGACGCATATGGTCGCGGCCCTCGCCGTTGGCGTAGAAGGCGGTACCCGAAACATAAGCCACCAAGTTAGTTACCGCGCGCGGCAGCATGTCCTTGGCATCCAGGCCCTGCGGCAACTTAACCCAGGTGTAAAAACCGCCCTCGGGAACATTCCACTGGCACATGGGCAGGTAATCGTTAAGCGCCTGAATCATGGCGTCACGTCGCGAGCGGTACATGCCTCGGAAAGTGGAAATCTGGTTGCGCCAGTCAAACTCGCTTAGGTACATGGAGATCGAATACTGGCCCATAGAGGTGGGGCACAGGATCGCAGACTCAGAGGCTAGCTTCAGCTTTTCGCACATTGCCGACGGCGCACAGGCCCAGCCCACGCGGTAACCGGGAGCAAAAATCTTAGAGACAGACCCCAAATACACCACATGATCAGGAGCCAGGCTCTTAAACGAAGTGTAGGTGCGCCCGTCAAAACCCAGTAGACCGTAGGGGTTGTCCTCCACAATCAGCACGTGGTGACGCTGGCAAATCTCCACGATCTGTGGGCGACGCTCCTCGCTAACGCACACCCCAGCCGGGTTGTGGTAGTTGGGGATGGTGTAAAAAGAACTTAACCTTGCGACCCTCGCGCTCCAGGCGAGTAAAGGTTTCTTCCAGGGCCTGGGGGATGACGCCGTCGGCATCAATAGGGCTCTGCACCACCTCAGCCTCATAGGCGCGGAAAATACCCAGGCTACCCAGGTAGGAGGGGGCCTCACAGACCACCACGTCACCCGGGTCAATCATGATTTCGGTGATTAGATCCACGGCCTGCTGAGAGCCTGTGGTGATGAGGATATTGGCGCTGTCGGCCTCAATGCCCTCATAAGCCATTACTTCAGTGATCTGCTCTGCCAGCTGCGGCAGACCCTTGCCGTTGCCGTATTGCAGGGCTTTGTAGCCGTCACGCAGCAGCATCTGTTTGGTGGCTTCAGCGATGTCGGCCATGGGCAGGTCTTTAAGGTTGGGCATCCCGCCGGCCAGTGAAACTACCTCCGGGCGCGATGCCACCGAGAATAAGGAACGCACTTCTGACTCGCGCAGCCCTGCGGCTCGCTCTGCGTAGGAGTCTAGCCAGGGGTCGAGTCGGTTACCTCTTTGATTCTCAGTCACGGTGGTTCCTTTCGTAAGCGCTGGTGGGCTGGTTGCACCCAGGCGCGCGTAGCTCCAATTCTGCCACGTTGGCGCCGTTAGGTAATGAGGGAAAGCACTGAGGGCGTAAGTGTTGGGGTGCTTGGGGTTGCAGTGCTGGGGGTTGTGGGCGCGGGGCCGACGACGGCGCTGCGGTTGGGTGCTTGGGGTGCTTGGGGTGGGATGTTGGGGTTTGGGTGTGGGGTGCTGGGCCGACGACGGCGACGCGCGCGGGCCGGGTTTGCTGGGAGATGCGGCGCCAGGCGGCAGCTGTGCGGCGTGTGCGGCGTGTGTGTTTCACGTGAAACACGATGTTTATCGCGTGGCTGTCGATGCAGAGGAGTGGCAGTGCATGTTAGAAGTGGACCGGCCAGAAGTAGACCGATTAGAAACAAGTCTGGTTAGAAATGAACCAGTCATAAATGAGCTAGCCGGGGTGCGGCGGTATAGGGCTGAGGCGTAAGGCAAAAGCGGGGCTGGCGGGCGACGTCGTCGTCGATATTTAGTGCTTAAGGAAGGTGGGCGTAGGGGGATGGCACAAAAACTGACAAATCATCCCTTCCCTATAAAACCCCATGGAATTTTTATAGGGAAGGGATGAAATTACCTGTATTTGCAGCTCAGGCGTTGGGGAAGGCGGCCTTCTGGACCTCTTCCACAAAGTTAGCCTTGGGGCGTGAACCCACGAACTCGTGGCGGACTTCGCCGTCACGGAACACCAGGAAGGCCGGGATGGAACGCACGCCGTACTTGGCGGCGCTTAGCGGGTTGGCATCCACGTCCACCTTCACAAACTTGACGTCCTCAAGCTGCTTAGCGGCCTCGTCAACCACCGGAGCCATCTGACGGCAAGGCGGGCACCAGGTGGCCCAGAAGTCTACCACTACGGGCTTGTCAGAGTTGATGACCTCATCCTGGAAGGTAGCGTCAGTAACTGCGAGAGCGTTCGACATGTTGTTCTCCTTGTATTTGATAGCTGTTTCTAGCCTAGTAGAGATTGAAAGGATTGTGGGTGCAAACCCACGCTAGTTATCAGGCGGGTAGTTAGTTCAGTTCAGCCAGGTAGTGCTGGGCGTCCAGAGCGGCGCGGGTGCCCGAGGCGGCAGCAGTGATGGCCTGACGGTAGGTGGGGTCTGCGACGTCGCCGCAAGCAAATACACCGGGGATGTTAGTGCGGGTGGAGGGGTGAGAAACCACCACATAGCCGGCAGCATCCAGCTCCAGCTGGTCACGCACCAACTCGCTGCGCGGGCTGGAACCAATGGCAACAAACAGCCCGGTAGCCTCCAGCTCGCGAGTTTGACCGGTAACCGTGTCGGTTAGGGTTACGCTCTCTAGCGCCCCCTCGCCGTGCAGTGCCGATACGCGCGAGTTCCAAGCGAAGTTAATCTTGGGGTTCTCCAGGGCACGCTTAGCCATAGCAGCCGAGGCGCGCAGCTCGTCGCGGCGGTGCACCACAGTCACAGACTTAGCGAAAGTGGTTAGGAAGGTTGCCTCTTCCATAGCGGAGTCGCCGCCACCCACCACAATGATGTCCTGGTCGCGGAAGAAGAAACCGTCACAGGTAGCGCAGTAAGAAACGCCGTGACCGGAGTACTTATCCTCTTCCTCCAAGCCCAGCTTGCGGTAAGCCGAACCGGTGGAGAAGATGACGGTGCGGGTCTCAAGCACCTCATCTTCTAGATGCACGCGCTTTACCTCGCCAGCCAGCTCCAGCTTGACCACATCCTCATAGCGGATGTCGGTGCCAAACTTCTCAGCCTGCTCCATCATGTTGTTCATCAGGTCAGGGCCCTGAATACCCTCAGGGAAGCCGGGGAAGTTTTCCACCTCAGTGGTGTTCATTAGGGCGCCACCGGCAGTTACGGCGCCTGCTACCAGAACCGGCTTGAGCTGGGCTCGGGCCGCGTAGATAGCGGCGGTGTAACCGGCAGGCTCCGGAACCTACGATAACGACGTCGTGAACCATGCTGCTCCTGTTCTTCAATGTTTGTTGGCAGGTACAACCGAGACCTAGGTCCGAATGTTCCCAATACAAATGTTAGCTGCGCCCTATTAACTAGGGGCAGCTAACTTAACTAGCGGCGGTAACTATTGTCCCTGGGTTGAGGTGACCGTGGGCACTGTCGAAGCGGCAGGACCATCATCCTCATCGAAGGAAACGTTGGACAGACCCAGCAGGTTCGAGAAGGCAAACACCACTGCCAGAATCACTACCAGCGCTAAGGCGGCCAGCAGCGCCCAGGAGGTACGGCTGCGTTCCTTGTACTGGATGTACTCTGCCTCGTTTTCTTCCTTGCTGGGCATGGGACGAGGTGCGTCTAGGGCCTCTTTTGTGGCCGGCATGGTGGGCATAGAGATGATGTCGCTCAGATCGCTTAAATCAACCTCACGGCCTGGCCCAGGGGCGGCCGGAATGGCGTCACTGGCCGCCTTAATGTCCTCACGCACACTGTTACCCACACGCGAAGCCAACTGGGTGGTCTTAATGCGAGTGTTCTTAATCAGGCCCTTAACAGCCTCAAGGCCCTCAACGCCCTCTTCAAGCTGCTTAGTGGTGAACTCAGTGGGCTGAGCTACCGGCAGTTGGGAGCCTTTAACTGGCTGCCACGTGCCCAGGGCGGTTACCAGCGCGGCGGCGCTACGGATGGGCCTACCCGAATACTGCTGGGCGAAAATCTCGTCCAGGTCAGCCGGAACCTGCGGGTTAATCGTGGCCGGGGAAACCGGATGACCGCCGGTCATGGGGGCACTGGGAATCCCGGTGCGCTTACCCGGCCAGCGCTTGGTCAACCCGTAGTAGAGCAGATCCAGTAGCGCCTTGGCATCAGTAATGTCGTAAGCCAACAAGCCATGCTCGTCACGGTCAATCTTTACGTGGCGCAGCGCTGACTCGTAAGACAAGCCAAATACGCGCACTTTACCGTCCACAGTGACGCGGATATCTTCAGTGCTCAGGCACAGGTGGTGCAGGCCGCGACGGGAGGCATTATCCAAAGCGGAAGCTACCTCACCAATAATGGAGCGGGCCTGCTCAACCTCCAAGCCGTCCTCAATGAGACGGTCGAAGGAGACCCCCTCAACCGGGTCGGTGACAATGAAAGCCGGCTCTAATTCGACGTCGCGCACCCGTACCAGACGCGGGTCGGTAGCCAAGGCAGCGCGCTGAGCAGACTCAAGCACCTCGACCTGGTTGCGTACAGCCTCGGTGAGCACATAAATGGCCACCGGCTGGTCCAAAATCGTGTCGATACCGTGGTAGCGGCGTACGTGTGGAAGTGATGTGGGCAGATTGCCACACAGGTGATAGCGGCCCGAACCGATCGGGAAAGATTGAACTAGATTTCTGCTTCTGGCTGCATAGGAATAGAAGGCGCTGGCGTATCCGCGCCCGACGACGCCGGGGGCGGAGGAATTGGCGGAATAGCTGCAGCAGGAGCTGCGTTAGCGATTGTACCTAGCGACTTAGATGCAGACGAAGAAGTCTTTGAGGTGTCGCTTACGCTGGTAGAGGTAGCGCCCTTAGCTAAGTCCCCGGTGGCGCCCTCAGCTGCGGCGTCGTCGACGGCGTCACGGGCGGCCGCAGTGGCATCCTTGGCGGCAGCTAGGGTGGCAGGGGTGCTCTCAGCTACCGTGACCTTACCGGTTGCCTGATCACTGACGACGTCGGTAGCAGCCGCGTGGATAACCTCACCCTCAGCGATCACGTCAGAGTACTTAAGCGGCACACTCTTATATGCGGGCGGGGTAACCAGGGCGGCGGCACCCTTGTTAAGCACCTTGGCGATCGGGGCGGGCAGCAGGGAAGCCACCTTACGCACCACGGAGGTAACCGGGCGGGCAATATTGTTTAGCTCCTCAACGCGCAAAGCCCGGGCGGTGAGTAAATACACCAGGGTCATGATGGGGGCAACAATGAGGATCTGCGCCAGAGAATCACTAAAACCACTGTTGATGTGGATTAGGTTGAGCCCATAACGTACCAGGTAACCAGCCACTACGGCGGGGGCCACCGCCAGGCCCAGCAATGCGTAGGTGGTGCTAACCCGGCGTACATCCATATGCGGCAGGTGCTTGCGCAGCAAGAACACGATAATTATCGAGCCGGTAGCCTGGCTTGCCGCTGAACCCAAGGCCGCCAGGATCATCCACCAGGTGGCCGGGGCAAACATATATGCCGCAGCGCAAATAATGATCTGGGAAAGACCCACGGGCACGTCGGCCCACAGCATACGTTTAGTGTCGTTATAGGCCAGCATTACACGCTGCATAGTGGCCCATAGACCCTGTGGCACAATACCGATTGCCAGCATCATCAGCACAGCGGCAGAAGCGGAAACCTCTTCAGGGCGCAAAGTGGGTACAAACACCTGCATGGCAGGCCCGGCCAGTACAAAAATACCGGCACTGAATAGGGTGGTGAAAATAGCGATAGTGCGCAGACCTAAAGACAAATCATCCTTAACGCCTTCAGCATCTCCCGCAGCCGCTTTTTCACTCATGCGGGTAAATAGCGCCACAATAATTGAGGTAGTCACCAATGATTGCGGCAGCATGAAAATCATTTGCGCATTGGTGTAAATAACCGTAGAAGGCACCACCGTATGGGCATATTCGGGTAATTCACTAGCGCTTAAAGCCGCAGTACCCAGGTTATAGACCACCAAGGTGCTTAGCTCCACCACAATCAGGCCAAACACTGCCCACAGGGCTACCTTGGATACCTGACCCAAGCCAGAACCGCGCAGACCCCACACCAGGCGAGGCTTAAAGCCAGTGCGTACCAGCGGGATGTACAGGACCAAAGCCTGGATGGCGATACCCAGGGTGGAGGTACCCGCAATTACAGCAGTGCGGGTGAAATCCCAGTCAGCTGGGCTACCGCCGCCAGAGTATTCGCCGTAAATAAACAGGTAGGCAGCCAGGGAAACAATCGAAATAATGTTATTTAATACCGGCGCCCACATATAGGGGCCGAAATTATTTTTAGCGTTTAGAACCTGACCCCACAGGGCATAGAGTCCATAGAAGAAAATCTGTGGCAAACACCAGTAGGCAAACGCGGTAGCCAAACCATGCCATTGACCTAATTGGGAACCATAAATAGTTACCACTATGGTGGCAGCTACCGTCAATACGCCGGTAACCACCGCCAGCAGGGCGCCAGCGGTGGTAATTAACCGGTTAATGAATTCTTCACCGGCTTTTTGACGTAGTGCCCGCACAATTTGCGGCACCAAAATGGCGTTTAGAACGCCGGCAGCCAGCAGGTTATAGATCATGGTGGGCGCGTTATTGGCCACCGTGAAGGCGTCAGCGGCGCCCGATCCGGTAGCACCCAGCGCGGCCACCAGCATGGCGTTACGCACCAGCCCCAGCATGCGGGAAGCTAGCGTACCCATAAACATGACTGCGCTAGAACGCGCCAGTGTTGGTGCTTTTGCCATTACTTACCCTTCTGAGATCACCACACGGCGACCACGGCGTATCGTTCTGAAGATACCGGCCGCCATGAGCACGCCAAATACACTACCTAAACCCCAGGTAAACAAGTTTTCCCAGTTGGCACGTACACGCATATGCACGGTAGAGCTGGAACCTACCAGCTGCCCCAAGGAGTTCTTCATGGAAACCTTGACGTCAATATCGCCGCTACCGACAGCATTTACCGGCACCATCACCGTGGTTTGGGAGTTAGCCGGAATAACTGCAGTGGTGTCGCCTTTAGAGCGCAGTAGCGAGCGGGAGGGACGCAAATGGATAGTGACCTTGGCAGGCTGCGAAGTGTCGTTCGAGACGCGCACCGGCAGGTGCGCGGAGGAGTCAATGAGGTTAATGGTGGAGCTGGGCAGGGTGCGCAGCATATTGCCAATGAGCTTATTGCGGCAGCCGACGTCGTCAATAACCACCATGAACTTACCTTGGCGCCAAGCTGAGGAAGTAGCCACCTCAGTTAGACGCAGGGTAGAGCCAGCGATTTTAGCGGGCTCATTGTAGACAGAGACCATGTCTTGAGTAGTGCTAACAGTTTTAGAGGCTTCAGCTAGCTCTTGCTCATTGATGCGGTAGGGGTCAGTGGAGCTGACTGGTACTTCTTCACGCGCAATCTCGGTACCGTCGTTAGCTTTAGTGGTGGCTAGCTGCTCCAGTTCAGTCAGTGGGGCCGGGGTTGACCAGCTGTTGTTTATGGCTGCGAGCCGGTCGTTTAGGTCCTTAACATCCATATTGGAGGCAGAGTCGCGGTCTACTACCAGCAAGACGTGGCGCACCTGGTCCGGGCGCTGACGGGTAATAACTGCCGTAGTGCCGCGAGCCAGCTGACGCGCATCAAAGTCAGTGAGGTTACCTAAAAAGCCCTCATAGGTGGTTAGCACCCCAGAAACAGACTCTGACAGGGTCTGGTCGGGAATTAGTACGCGCTGGCCGTTTAGGTTAGCTGTGGAGTCAGGAATGTAGTCCAAGTCCTCAGCTGGGTATAGCGCGGCAGGCGGCGAGATAACCGTGTTTACCTGCCCCTTTACTGCGTCCAGGTAGGTTTGGTCTAGCTCTAGCGACGCCGAAATGGCTACGTCTGCACGGGCTCCGCTTAGGAGCTGGTCGCTACCAACCATAGCTTTAGATTGGTTGATAGCTTCGCGGATTTGGGCGGCTCCAGTGGTGACGTGGCTAAGGGCAACCAGGTCGGCGTCCATAGGCGGCAGGGCAATGATGCCCCCGCGTTTAAGGGCGCCGGCTAAGGCCTGGTTAAGGGCCGCGACTTGCCGGGCCTCAACTGCTTTTGCGTCTTGAGTGGAGCTTTGGGTGGGGGTAGCTGGAGCACTTGGCTTGGCGCTAGGGGTAGCAGAAGTGCCCGGGGTAGCAGAGGCGCCGGCAGAAGTACCGCCAGAAGCGCCGGGAGTGGCGTTAGCGCCCCCAGTAGGGGAAGCCTCGCTAGCCGGGGCGCTAGCGGTTGGGTTAGCGCTGGGGCTGGCCGTGGGGTTGGCCGTGGCCGGCTCCGCGACTTTTTTGTTAACCGCTGCGGCAGTGGCACCCAGGGCCGAAAGCAGGTAGGGGTCTACAGCCACAACCGTCTGACTATTGGCGGCGTTAAGGATTTCAATGGTGCGTGTACGCATCTGGGTGGTGGCAAGCTTGAGGTCTACCTTGTCACCGGTGATGCAGGCGTTGGGACTAAAACCGTCGCTTTGACTGGGAGTAAAGGCCGCGCCTGACTGCAATGCCAGTAGCTCACGCATCTGCATAGCTGAAGCGGTGAGGGGGATTACCGTAGTTACTTTGGTGGGCTGCACCTGGGTGGTGGGTGACCACACCGCAATGGCACGGTCGCTACTAACTAGCTCACCGGAAGTTACGGTCACTTCCATGCCGCGAGCGCCCCAGTTATTGCCGCTAGTGTTGGGTAGCTGCGTGGCGGGGATGGTCAGCGAAAAACGCATAGAGGCGCCCGCCGCTAGGGAATGGTTTAGCTGCTCAGTGTGGGCTACATAGCTGTAGGAGTTGTCATCAAATACCAGCCAGTCTTTAAGCATCTCAACTGATCCTTGAGAGCGTGACTGGAGGGATACGCGCATGTCAAAGCCAGAGAGCGACTCGGTGGAGGTGTTGGTGATAGTACCGGCCACGGTGATGTCACTGCCGGGAGTGATTACCTCAGGGTTGATTTGGTCAACTTCTACAGTGAGCCCGTCAGCTGCGGATTGGCTGATATCTGCGGCTGAGCCGGTAGGGGTACCTCGGCGGTGACCAGTGCTTTTAACACCTGCTCTGGCTGTGGTAGCCGCGTTGGTTTTAGTGCCGACGCCGCCGGCCTGGGCTGTTTTTAGGGTAGCGTAGTGCCCAGCTTGCGACGACGTCGCAGCCACGTTTTCGCTGTAAGTCACCGCTGCAGCGCTCACCCCAGCTGACGCCGAAGGGAAAATAGCGAACAGCGCCATTGCTGAGGCAATGGCGCTACAGCGTAAAGCTTTTTTAAATCGTTTCACCCGTCACCTACCAGAATTCTGCGGGCGGCAGCGACAATGCGACGCTCGTTTGGATAAGCCAAACGGCGTGACACTTCACTTAGTGGCACCCAAGCTACGTCTTCGGCCTCATGATCAGGGTCGTTCTCAATGGTCAGCTCGCCGCCGATAGCTTCCAACAAATAGTGATGAACTACCTTGTGTACGCGATGCTGATCCCCGGTGAACCAATAGTCGATTGAGGCTAGGTGGCGCAGTACGCGCCCCTCAATACCGGTTTCTTCCGATATTTCACGGACGGCAGCTTCTTGGGGAGTTTCACTGCCTTCTAGATGACCCTTAGGTAGACACCATTCCAGGCGAGAGCCGCGATTACGGCGGGCAATTACTGCGGCCATGGCCTGCCCGTTTTGGACGTCTACTACCAGCCCACCAGCGCTGGTTTCGTCTACCACCGGCAGCGCACGCGAACTGACCCGGCGCAGTGTGGGGCCAGGGTACGGTAGCGGGCGGTTAGCAGACATATACAAGATTCTAAAACACAGCTGGATAACTGCGCGTGTGGCGTAGACATGGCAATCTAGTAGGGATGCAAAACGTTCTGCCGCCAATCGCCGACCAAGCTCTAGCCAATCTGCCAATTTCATTGGCTGCATTAGGGCACGCTTTTGTTCGCTCCGGGTATGAAATTTCCCTAGTGGGAGGCCCAGTGCGAGACGCCTGCTTGGGTATTGAGCCACACGATTTTGACCTAACCACCTCCGCGCGCCCGGAAGAAACCGAGCGTCTGCTGCGGCAGTGGGGTGATGCCTGTTGGGATGTGGGACGTAACTTTGGCACGATTGCTGCCAAAAAGGGCGACGTCGTCGTTGAAGTAACCACCTACCGCACCGAAGAATACGAAATCGGCTCGCGCAAACCGGCGGTAGCTTACGGCGACAACCTCGAAGGTGACCTAACTCGGCGCGACTTCACCGTTAACGCCATGGCGCTACGCCTGCCCGACCTGGAGCTGGTGGACCCCCACAACGGGCTGGCGGACCTGCAGGCGGGGATTTTGCGCACCCCGGTAAGCGCTGAGCAGTCTTTCGACGACGACCCGCTACGTATGCTGCGGGCGGCGCGTTTTGCCTCACAGCTAGGTTTCGACGTGGACCTAGAGGTGATGGAAGCCATGGAACAGATGGCGCAGCGCTTAGAGATCGTTTCAGCTGAACGCATCCGCAGCGAACTTGAACGCCTACTGCTTTCTCCCTACCCGCGCCGAGGTCTAGAGCTGCTGGTACACACCGGTATTTGCGACATTGTGCTGCCCGAGGTCTCAGCCCTACAAGACACGGTCGATGAGCACCGCCGCCACAAGGACGTTTATGAGCACACGCTGACCGTGCTGCAACAGGCCATGGACTTGGAAACCGGCCCTGACGGGGATGTGCCCGGGCCGGACCTGCGGCTGCGCCTGGCGGCGCTAATGCATGACATTGGTAAGCCGGCCACGCGCCGCTTCATGCCTGACGGCACCGTCACTTTCCACGCCCACGACTATGTGGGGGCGCGCATGACCGCTAAACGTATGCGCGCACTGCACTTCGATAAGCAAACCATTAAGGATGTTTCACGCCTGGTGGAGCTGCATTTGCGTTTCCACGGCTATGCGGATTCTCCCTGGTCTGATTCGGCGGTGCGTCGTTATGTGACCGACGCCGGCCCGTTGCTGGCCCGCCTGGGGTGCTTGACCCGTGCGGACGTGACCACCGGTAATCGCCGCAAAGCCGCCATGCTTTCACACGCCTACGACGATCTAGAGCGACGCATTGAGGCCCTGCGCCAGCAGGAAGAACTGGCCTCTATCCGCCCCGAGCTGGACGGCCAAGAAATCATGGCAGAGCTAGGTATTAAGCCAGGCCCTGAGGTTGGTAAAGCCTACAAGTTCCTGCTGGATTTACGTATGGAACGCGGCCCGATTGGTAAAGAACTAGCCCGCGAGGCGCTACATTCCTGGTGGGCCACCCAGCAGTAGCACCCTAGGCGGCGGCGCTAAAGCCGCCTGGGTCTAGAGCGTGAGCCATAAACTGGCCAACTAAATAGCTGATGTATACAAAAGGGGGGCGCGGCTTTTAGCCGCGCCCCCTAGCGTTTAGCTAGTGTCAGGCTAGCTCGGGCTGTAGACCCAAAGTGCCTACCAGCGAAGCGCGGTATGCGTCGCTAGCGTAGTGGGCCTGGGCGGCTTCCACCTCGGCTAGGCGCTCGCGGGCGCTGATGCGCTCAACTACACCCTCGTTACCGGGGGTGTTGATGAACTTCTCAAGGGCGGCGTGAGCCTTGTCGGCGTGCTTGCGGTCACGGACAACCTTGGCGTCCAGGCGGGCGTTGTACCAGTCGGAAGCCAGGATGTTCTCACGCTCGAATAGGGCGCGGAACTCGGGGCTGTCTAGGTGCCAACCCTCGCGGCTGACGCCGTCGTGCATGATCTCCAGCAGGGCGCGCAGAGGCGGGCAGGCCTGCTCCAGGGAGCCGTCAGCGAAGTAACGGTCGGCAACCACCTTGTGGGTGGTGACGATAACGTCAACGCTGTCAGCAAAGGTCTTGGGATCTTGCAGCTCAGGACGCAGCATCTCCTCGGTGAAGATGACATCGGGGTGTAGGAATACACGACCGAAGTAGTTACGTACGAACTCGCCGTTGATGCGGTAGCCCAGGCGGCTAGCCTCAACCTTGCGGCCTTCGTATTCGAAGTCCTCAATGCGCTCCAGGCAGCCCTTAGCGATTAGCTCCTTGGCGTCACGCTCAGCGTGGCTCATGCGGGAGAATAGCTCCGGGATCAGCAGCGAAATGTCGTGGGCGACCTTCACCTTGGGGCCGATGTAACCAGCCGAAGACAACCAACCGTCGTAGCCACCCAGCGCGTAGCTCAGCAGCGAAGCGTTCAGGTCGTAAACGGTGGGCAGAGCGTTGAACGGGGCCTTGGTTAGTGCACCTTCACTACCGGCACCGGTGGTGGAGGGGGACTTACCGGTCATGGAGGAAATGAACTCCATGTACAGCTCTGGCAGCTCCATGTAGTGCAGCGGGTTGTAAGCGCACAGAGCGGGCACACCCGGCTCAGGCGGGTTGTTGCGGCGACCAGCAGCCACCACATCCACGCTTTCACGCAGCGGCTCGTCCAGCGGCACCTCGTGGTAGAGGTGGGCAGCTACCTCGGCTAGCTCAACCTCGTAGGGGTTGGCCAGGTCCGGGCGCAGCTGCAGGTAACGCGGGTTCTTAGAGCGAGCACCGTTAACCAGGCGGGTGTGAGCGCTGGAAACAAAGTAGGTTCCGTCCTCACCCTGGGCTGCCGCGCGACGGATCAGGTCCTGCATCGGCTTGGTGTACTGGCTCAGGCCCGGGGCGTCATCCACTAGCTCCTGGGCCTGAGCGGGGCTCATGGGCTCGAAGTTAGAGATGAAGGTGCCCGGCTTGGACATGTCCAGCTCGGTCTGCTTGTCGTAGCCACGTACGACGGCGTCGTCGGGGCGCTGGAACAGCAGACGCTCGCAGTTAGCGACGTACTTGCGGCTCAGGCCAGCAATGCCGTGCTCAGCAGCGAAGGCGGCGTCGGCCTCCTGGGCGGGCACCACAATAGAGGCGGTGATGTCGTCTTCGGTCTGAATCTTGGCGGCGGGGGAGAAGTCCGGACGCAGCGAGAATAGACGCCAGGCGCCGTCGTCCTCGAAGCCCACACGCAGCATGTTGACCTTGATGACCTCGCCATCTAGGCGCAGGGAGTTGGCGTGACGGCCGTTAACCAGACCCACAGTGAAGTGGCTACGCCAGTCACTGCCCCAAGCCGGCTGGTAGTAACGCTTAACGGTGTAAACCAGTTCCTTGACGTGGTCCGGGATAGTGGACAGGAAGTGGTTGTAGTCAGGCGAGTAGGCCGGCGAGGCGGTCAGCAGCTTGATAACTGAACCCAGCGAACGCTCCTCGCTTAGGATCGAGCGGTGGTCAACCCCGTTGGACTTGGGGTCAGCGAAACGGCCCGAGTAGTCGCGGTCAAGTAGTACCTGCACCATGTCCAGGTCCTTCTCGACGTCGCCCACGTAAGCCTCACCGAACACGAAGGCGTCCAGTAGAGCCTTAGAGATCTCAGACTTACCACCACCGGAAACGGTAGCGGGCTTGTGCATCTGAGTGGTCCACGGGGCGGTACCTACCAGGTGCCACTGACGCTCGTCACCGCTGCGGTGCTTGGTGTGCAGGCGGTAACCCGAGGGGGTGTAGTAGGTCTTGCCGGCCAGTAGCGGAATGGATGCGCGGGTGCCGTTGTGGTCCCATTCCACGGTCTGGGTGCGCATTGAGAAGTGCGAGCCAGCGGGAACTACCAGTAGGTTCTTGTCGTTGATGGCGACGGCGTGACCGTCGTCGCACATCTGGAAGTAGCTGGGGTTGGCGTCAACTACACTCTGCACGGTTAGGTGTGCAGGGGTGTACTTGTCGGTGTAGTCCTGGCCCAGGTTGTAACGCGGGAAGGCGCGCGCACCACCGGCGTGCTCCTCTTCCACGTTGCCCAGCAGGTTGGCGCTGTAGCCAATCTGGGTCTTAACTTCCTTCTTGCAGTAGCCGAAGTAGTTGTCGGCCACTACGGTGACAATTACGCCACGCTCGTCGCGGGCGCAGCACTTGAAGGCCTTGCCGTCGTTGTAGAGGTCGCCCTCTTCCTTCCAGCACATGCCGTCGCGACGCTGACGCTCGGTGGCCTGATCCCAGTGGGGTAGGCCCAGTTCCTTCTTGGTCAGCTTGGTCAGGTGCGGGGCGAGGATGACGCAACCGGTGTGACCAGTCCAGCTGGTGGGGTCGAGGGAGGCGTCGTTCTCAGGTAGGTAGGGGTCTCCGGCGTTGCCGAAGATGGACTCTACGAAGTCCAGGTTGGAAACCAGACCACCGGGAGCGATGAAACGGATTTCCATGGTGCGCTGGTTGTTTACGCCGGGCACTGCGGGCACGACGATGGGGCGCAGTAAGAGGGATACGAAGGCTTTTGCCGGAGAGTCTGAATGAGCGGCCCAAGGAATCTGCATGAGTTCATCGGGAACGTCATTGATTGCGTGCTCTAGCAGGCGGCCAAAGACTTCGCGCGGCACAGCGCGCTTGTCGTCAGGGATCGGTAGGCCACCTTCAGCCACGTGGAACACGCCGGCAGTGGTACGTCGGTCATTCTTCGGGTTGTGGACGACGCCGTTGAGTACCTTGTAGCTGGTTACGTATTCAGAAACAAAGTGGTCTTCGCCTTCGGGGAGGGCTAGAGCGCGCGAGAGACCAGGCTGATCTAGTACGAAAGTTGCTCCAGGTAGTCGAGGTGCGACGTCGGTACCTTCGAAATAACTGTCTAGGAAGTTCTGAATGCGAGTGTCAGACGCACACAGACGGTTGGATAGTCGCCGCGACATTTCACGAGTACGGGCCAACAGCGGAGCCGTAAGCGAGGCAGTGGCAGAGTCTAGGTTGCCCTGTGACACAGGGATGCCTAGCAGTGCTAAACGTAAGCTGATCGCGGAGTTTGTGCTTTCAGGTGAAGTTTTCTCCATAGGTCATAAGCATAGTAGGTAGGTAGTAGGGTTGTCGTGACGCATGTCCTATACCTGAGAAAGCATTTCTTTCATACTGGAAGGAATCGTTGTGTGGCCGGTTCTCCGCCGGGCGCTAAGAATATTAAGCAGAAACGGGGACTATAGGTGTCGTTACCACCGCAAATCCCGCCGCGCGCTAACTCGGGCGCGAAGGCAAGTGCTAAACAGAGTTCATCGCCTGCAGCGTCTTTAGGTGGAGCTGGCAGGACTAATCAGCGGCCTACGGGTCAAAGGCCTGTGGGCAAGGGAGCCCCGGCGCGTAAGGCGCCAAGTAAAAATTCAACGCGACCGGCAAACCGTGGCGGTTCCAAGGGCCCCAAATCAAAGCGGAAGCTATGGAATTATCCGCGTGCCGGCAAGGGCAAAATCAGGCGCTGGCTGCCCAGTTGGCAGTTTGTGCTTTGTTCGATCCTGTTCGTGCTGACTATGGGTATCGGCACACTGATGTTGGCTTATGCCACTACGGATGTGCCCGCACCTAATGACTCGCTAAGGCTCAGACCACCGTGGTCTACTACGACGACGGCAAGACTGAGATGGGGCGTTTTACGGATATTAACCGTACCGTCATCGACACCAGCAAGCTGCCCTCTTACGTGGGTAACGCGGTGGTAGCCAGTGAAGACTCTAGCTTCTACTCCAACAACGGTATTGACCCTAAGGGTATCGTCCGTGCGTTGTTTAACAACTTAACCGGTGGGCCGATTCAGGGTGCCTCTACCCTGACCCAGCAGTACGTGAAGAACTACTACGTAGACACCACCGATTCTTATGTGGGTAAGCTCAAGCAGGCTTTCTTGGCGGTCAAGATTGACCAGTCCCAGTCCAAGCAGAAGATTTTGGGTAACTACCTCAACACCATTTACTACGGCCGTGGTGCCTACGGTGTGGAGGAAGCCTCCAAGGCCTACTTTGGTCACAGCGCTGATAAGTTGACACTGTCTGAAGCTGCGCTGCTTAGCGCCGTGATTCCGGCCCCCTCAGGCTGGGACCCGGCAGTGGACGCCAAGACCAGTCAGGCCAAGTGGACTCGTGTAGCTGACCTGATGCTTAAGCAGAACTTCATTACCGCCGCCCAGCGTGCAGAAATGAAGTTCCCCAAGACCATTGAGCCCACCACCAAACAGGTTTATGCAGGTACCAAGGGTTACCTGCTGCAAATGGTGCGTACGGAGCTTAAGTCCAAGATGAAGCTGACCAACGAGCAGCTTGATACTGGTGGTTTCAAGGTCACTACCACCATCAACCAGAAGGATCAGGAAGCTGCTGTTAACGCGGTGCACACCCTGCCCTCTGACAAGCCTGCCGGCTTGGGTGTGGCCTTGACCAGTATTGATCCGCGCACCGGCGCGATTGTGGCGCTCTATGGTGGCGAGGACTTCCTTAAGAGCCAGGTCAACTCTGCTACTCAAGCCGTGGCTCAGGCTGGTTCTACCTATAAGCCTTTCGCGCTGGTCACCGCCCTTAATGACGGCATGAGCCTGTCTGATGGCTACATGGGCACATCCCCTATGACCATTGAGGGGCACGAATTCCAAAACTTCCAGGATGTCTCGTATGGCTGGGTGAACCTGGTTAAAGCTACTGCTTTCTCCATTAACACCCCCTACCTGCAGCTGAATAAAGATGTGGGCCCTGAAAACACCAATAAGACAGCTATTGCCGCTGGTTACCCGGCTAATACGCTAGGTTTCGACGACACTACGCAGGGTGTGCTGGGTTCGGTTTCTCCCCACAACATCGATATTGCTCGCGCTTACTCCACCTTTGCGGCTCAGGGGCAGCGCCACGATATCCACATTGTGGGTAAGGTATCCAACTCCACCAACACGGTGGTTTACACCGCTAACACCACTGGTCAGCAGGTGTTCAAGAAGGAAGTAATGGCTGACGTAACCTACGCACTGACTCAGGTGGTGCAGCTGGGCTCTGGTGAAACCGCTAAGAGCCTGAACCGCCCGGTGGCCGCTAAGACCGGTTCGTCCTCGGACAACAAGTCTGCGCAGTTCGTTGGTTACACCCCCCAGCTGGTTACTGCGGTGACCTTGTTCCAGCAGGGTGCAGATGGCTCTGAACAGTCCATTACCCCCTTCGGTAACTACGGTGAAATCACCGGTAGCACCTACCCGGCCGATATCTTCACTAACTACATGGGCGCGGCTCTTGACGGTCAGGAAGTACTTGACTTCCCTGACCGCTCAGATGGCTCTTACAGCGGCAGCAACCATGGTGGTTCTAGCAGTGGCGGCAGCAGCAGTAACGGTGGCGGCAGCAACTCCGACAACAACAACGGTGGCAGCAACGGTGGCAGCAACGGCGGTGGCGAAGCCACTCAGCCGGCCCAGTCCGCCAGCCCTGTACCCAGCGGCGATTCCAACGGAGGTAACGGCTCCGGTAATGGGAACGACAACGGTAACGGCAATGGTTCCGGTAACGGAGATAACGGCAACGGCAACGGTAACGGTTCCGGTAATGGAGATAACGGAAACGGTAACGGTGGCGGCAACGGCGGTGGAAACGGCGGCGGCTCCGGTGGAGACAACGGCGGTGGAAACGGCGGCGGTAACGGCGGAGGCAATGGCGGCGGTAACGGCGGCGGCTCCGGTGGAGATAACGGCGGTGGAAACGGCGGAGGCAATGGCGGCGGTAACGGCGGAGGCAATGGCGGCGGTAACGGCGGCGGCTCCGGTGGTGGAAACTAGCCACGTCGCTAACCAGCCTCACCGGCAACCGTAACAACCGCATACGGTAACCAAATACACACGGGCGGCGGGAAGTGAATTTACTTCCCGCCGCCCGCCTGTATCGGTTAGGGTTGTGTACTGGTTTGGCTTAGCTGCACCCGCAGCAAATGACAAACCTTACGCATCTACCCTCCTGTCACGGAAAGACCGTGACCGTTATAGACCAGAGGAGGTGGGTACCAAGCATGCGTCACTACGAGATTATGATCATTCTCGAACCCGAGACCGACGAACGTACCATCAACGCGTCGCTCGAGAAGCTGCTACAGGTTGTTCCCGCTGAGGGCGGTAGCCTGGACAAGGTGGACGTCTGGGGACGTCGTCGCCTGGCTTACGACATCAAGAAGAAGTCTGAAGGTTTCTACGTCGTCGTCGACATGACCGCGACCCCGGCAACCGCTCAGGAACTGGACCGTCAGCTAAGCCTGAACGAGTCCGTGCTGCGCACCAAGCTGCTGCGTCCTGAGGCCTGAGAAGTAACCGCCAAGGGAGGCAAACATGGCTGGAGACACCATTATCACCGTGGTCGGTAACCTGACCCACGACCCGGAGCTACGCTTTACGCCCTCCGGGGCGGCTGTGGCCTCTTTTACCATCGCGTCAACCCCGCGTACCTACGACCGCCAGTCCGGCGAGTGGAAGGACGGGGAGGCCCTGTTCATGCGCTGCTCTTTGTGGCGTGACGCCGCCGAGAACGTAGCTGAATCCCTCACCAAGGGAATGCGCGTAATTGCGCAGGGACGTCTCGTACAGCGCTCCTACACCACCCGTGAAGGTGAACAGCGCACCGTGGTTGAAATGCAGGTAGATGAGATCGGCCCGTCTCTGCGCTACGCCAAGGCCCAAGTAACCCGCAACTCTCGCGGTGGCGGTAACTACGGCGGCAACAACGCTGGCGCCAGCAATGGCGGCGGCTATGGCGGCTCCCAGGGTGGCTACAACGCCAACAACAACGCTTCTGCTGGTGGCTACAGCGGTTACAACAGCGCCCCGCAAGGCGGCAGCGCTGGCGACCCGTGGGCTACTGGCGGCTCTTCTTTCGGTGACGAACCGCCGTTCTAAATGCCCAGGCGCAGCGCCTAGTGCACGATGCCTAGCGCAGGACCTGCTTACCGCAGAATGCCTCATGCAGGGCCTGCCTAACGCAGGCGGCTTAAGTCACCAACGCCCGCCCATTTGGGATCATTTGGGTAGGGCACCCAGACATTCATCTTTAGAGTGCTAAGCACTCAGACCAAGGAGTACCACTATGGCGAAGCCCCAACTTCGCAAGCCGAAGAAGAAGGTTGGCCCGGTCAAGGCCATCAAGGTCGGCGTCATTGACTACAAGGACACCGCCACCCTACGCAAGTTCATCTCCGACCGCGGCAAGATCCGCGCTCGTCGCGTGACTGGCGTTTCCGTACAGGAACAGCGCAAGATCGCCAAGGCTGTTAAGAACGCCCGCGAGATGGCCCTGCTGCCCTACTCTTCCAACGCTCGCTGATAGGGAGGACTAGCAATGTCAACCAAGCTCATCCTCACCCACGACGTCACCAACCTCGGTGTCGCCGGTGACGTAGTTACCGTTAAGGACGGCTACGCCCGTAACTACCTAGTGCCCCGCAAGCTGGCCACCCCGTGGACCAAGGGCGCTCAGCGTCAGATCGACCAGATGGCCGAGGCTCGCCGCCGCAACGCCATTGAGTCCCTGGAAGCAGCCCAGACCGCTCGCGCCTGGCTAGCCTCCAACGTGGTTACCGTTGCGGCCGTTGCCGGCGCTAACGGCCGCCTGTTCGGTGCTGTAAGCACCTCTGACCTAGCTGAGGCCGTTAAGGCTGCCGGTGGTCCCGCGATTGACCGTCGCAAGATCCAGCTGGCCCGCCCGGTTAAGGCTCTGGGCCGTCACTCCGCTAGCGTGCGCCTGCACCAGGACGTGACTGCTCCCCTGGAGATCAACGTTATCGTGGCTCGCTGAAGCTAGTTGCGCTAATTAACGCAGCTAAATGGCCGCTCACCAGTTTTGGTGGGCGGCCATTTGCGTCGGCGCCGTCGTCGCTAATTACTCACTGTAAGGGTCCGCACCCACCGCTTCGCGGGCCATATTGGCGAAGCAGGAGACGTGCCCACGGAAGGAAACCGGGATAGTGCGGGTCTCACCATTGCGGTGCTTGGCCACAATAATGTCGGCCTCACCGGGGCGGTTTTCCTCCTCATAGTATGAGGGGCGGTGCAGCAGCATAATCAGGTCCGCATCCTGTTCCAATGAGCCAGACTCACGCAGGTCACTCATCTGGGGCTTGCGGTCGGTACGGTTTACCGGGCCACGGTTAAGCTGGGCGGCGGCAATCACCGGAATCTCCAGCTCCTTAGCCAGCAGCTTCAAGGCGCGGGAAAACTCTGAAACTTCCTGCTGACGCGACTCCACGCGGCGCCCACTAGTCATCAACTGCAGATAGTCAATGACAATCAAACCCAGGTTGAACTGCTGTTTTAGGCGCCGGGCTTTGGCGCGGATTTCCGGCATGGTCAGGTTGGGGGAGTCGTCCACATACAGCGGCGCCTCAGAAACCGGGCCGTAATGCTTAGCCAGGCGCTCCCAGTCGCGATCATCCATTTTGCCGCTGCCGCGCAGCTTATTTAGCAGCACATTAGACTCCGCCGACAACATGCGCATCATGATTTCCATGCGCCCCATTTCCAGCGAGAAATAGCAGGCCGCAATCTTGTGGTGAATTGCCGCCGAGCGGCAAATATCCAGGGCCAGCGTGGACTTACCCATGGCCGGGCGCCCCGCAATAATTATCATCTGCCCCGCCTGCAAGCCACCGGTGAGCTCATCTAGCTCAATGAACCCCGTGGGCACGCCCCGCATCCCTTTATTGTCGCGGTTTTGGGCGGCTTCAATCTCTAAATTGGCGTCGTCAAGGATGTCACCCACGCGCACGTAATCCTCGGAGCTGTTGCGCTCAGAAACCGCGTAAATTTCGGCTTGGGCTAGGTTTACTAGCTCGTCGACGTCGCCGCCGTCAGTGGCGTAGCCCAGTTGCGTCACGCGCGTACCAGCCTCCACCAGGCGGCGCATAGTGGCGCGTTCACGCACAATACGCGCATAGTAGGCGGTGTTGGCCGCCGTCGGCACAGTAGCAATCAGGGACGCTAAGTAAGGGGCCCCACCCACTTTTTCCAGGTTGCCCTGGCGCTGGAGCTCATCAGCCACCACGATGGGGTCAGCCGGCTCCCCGCGCGAATAGACACTAATGATGGCGTCAAAAATCTGCTCGTGGGCGTGGCGGTAAAAGTCAGAGCCTTTAATTTCCTGCAAGGCGTCAGCGATGGCGTCCTTGCTCAGCAGCATGCCCCCCAAGGTGCTCATTTCCGCAGATTCATCCTGAGGTGGGATGCGGTCGAAAATATCTGCGGTGTCGCGCGGCTCCATGGTTGACCTTTCTGGGCTGCTGTTTTGGTGGGGGGTTTAAGTCTTAGCCAGACTGAGCCTTAGCGAGACTAAGCCCTAGCGAAACTAAGCCTTAGCGAGGCTAAGCCGACCGACGTCGTCGACAAAAACACCCCTCTCAGACTGGCACAAAACCACTTAGGCGACCAGAGGTTAAGCTACCGGCTGGGCCACTGTAGAGGGTGCGAGGGGCAGTTGGCAAATCGAAAAATCGCTTCGCTGTGGGTAATGCAAAAAAGCCTGTGGGCAATGCCTGTGTATATGTGGAAAAACCTGGGGAAAACTGTGGAAAAGGATGTGGCTAGCGCAGATCACATTCTGAGAAATGCTGTTATTGCAACGAAAAGTGCCTGTTGGAAAAGTGGATAAAAAATTGCTCCCAAATCTGTGGAAAACTCGTCAGACCTGGGGAGAACTGGTGTGCGGGGGCTTGACGCAGTGGTACAAAACTGCTTCAAACTTCTTCAAATTGCTTTCAAAAGCTGGACACAACTAGTTAGCGCGGCCAGCGAGGGTTAGGCTCACCAACAGTATGAGTACAGCAGTTTCCCCCTCCCCTGAAGTCTCTTCCCCAGAAGGTTCTCCTCTTGAAGGCTCTTCCACGGCCTCTTCCGCAGAGCTAGCCGCTGGCGGCGCCGGTACTGCCGGGGCCGCGCGCGCCGGTCATGGCGCCGATGCTGTGGGTGGTGCCGACGCTACCGGCACCAGCGCCGACGCGCCCTTTACCAGTCCGGCTGACAAGCTGCGCGGGCGCGAACTTGACCGCCAAATCCTGGCCCTGGCCCTGCCAGCCCTGGGCGGGCTGGTGGCCTCGCCGATCTTTGTCATGATCGATTCCTCCATGGTTGGTCACCTGGGCGCCGACCCTCTGGCGGCGCTGTCGCTGGCCTCCTCCATTTTGACCACGGCAGTGGGCCTGTTCGTGTTCCTCACCTACGCCACCACGGCCACAACCGCACGGCATTTCGGGGCCGGGCGCCGTCGAGAAGGGCTAAAAGCGGGGCTGGACGGAATCTGGCTGGCGGCCCTAATCGGTGTGGCGGTGGCCGGCGTGGCGATGCTGTTTGCGCCCCAGATTGTGGCGGCGATGGGGAGCTAAGGCGTCGGTGGCGACTAACGCGGTGGCGTACCTGCGCATGGTGCTGCCGGGGCTGCCGGGGATGCTGGTGGTGCTGGCGGCCACGGGCACGCTGCGCGGGCTGCTGGACACGCGCACGCCGTTCATTGTGGCCCTGGTGGGGGCGGTGCTAAACACGCTGCTCAACGCCTTTTTCCTGTATGTGGTGGGGCTGGGGGTGGCCGGCTCGGGGCTGGGCACGGCCCTGGCGGAGCTGTCGATGGGGGCGGCGCTGGTGGCCCCGATTGCCCGCGCGGCCCACGCTGAGCAGGTCAGTTTGCGTCCGCGCCTGGACGGGTTGCGCGCCTCCATGGGGGAGGGGCTGGGGCTGTTTGTGCGCAATATTTCTTTGCGCGTGGCCATTTTGTCTACCGTGTGGGCGGCTACCGCTTTAGGGGCGACGGCGCTGGCTTCCTACCAGGTGGTTAACGCCCTGTGGGGGGTGTGCTCGTTTGGGCTTGATGCCTTGGCGATTGCGGCGCAGGCACTGATTGGTCAGGCACTAGGGCGGGCTGCCGAGGTGCGCCGGCGTGGCGACGAGGCGGCTTTGGCGCAGGAAGATGAGGCAATTAGCCGGATTTTGCGCCGCTGCATGGGTTGGACCCTGGGTGTGGGCGTGGCCGTGGGGCTGGTTGTGGCCGGGGGTGCCAAGTGGCTGCCCTGGTTCTTCACCTCTGACGCACCCGTGCGCGAACTGGCTTTCTGGCCGCTACTGGCCATGGCGGCGTCGTTACCGCTGGTGGCGGTGGCTTTCCTGTATGACGGCATTTTGATGGGGGCTGGCGACGGGCGCTACCTGGCGGTGGCCGGCGTGATCAACCTGGTGCCTTACCTGCCGGCAATCTTGCTGCTGGTCAACGCTCATGAAGGCCTGAGCGACAATACGGCGCTGATGCTGCTGTGGGGGGCGTTTGCATTCATTTTCATGGGGATGCGGGCGCTGACTACCGGCTGGCGGATCCACACCGACGCCTGGAAAAAGTAAATACAGGCAAAATCATCCCTTCCCTATAAAAAATTCATGGGGTTTTATAGGGAAGGGATGAAATGTCAGTATTTGTGAGGAGGCCTGGGGAAGAGGGCCTAGAGAAGAGTGGCCGGAGAAGGGGAACCGGGAGCAGTGTGCCAAAAACTGTTTTCTTACAGAGGTCTGGATGGCCATGCCGTGTGTCGCTGTGCTGGTGATCGCAGGAGTTCCCTAAACAGATGCTTGGATGGTGCACCTAACGGCTGTTCCAAATGTGACCTTGGTGGGGTTCCTGGCTAGACCGCTAGACCTTCGCCCCTGGGTAGTTTTCGCGTCCGGGCAGTAGCTCGCGCCGGGACAGCACTTTATGCCCGGATGCCCGGGCACTCATTTACAGATACGCAGATTTCGTCCGTTGCCTATAAAACCCCATGTAAAAATCATAGGGAAGGGATGATTTTGCCTGTATTTATGCCTGTATTTGACTGTTTGACTGTGCCTGTCTGTGTCTGCTTGTGTCTGCTTGTGTCTGCCTGTTTGTGTGGCCTGTATTTGTCGGCGGCGCCAGATAGGTTGGACAAGCCGGCCAAATGGTTAAAAAGTAGGGGCCCCAGGTAACCCCTTAATACCTGGGACCCCCACAGATTATGGGAAAACCGGCTCGGTTCAGCCTTTCGGCCTTTCAACCTTGCGGCCTTGGTGGTCGGCGCTGTGGCTGGATCTCTACAGATACGCAGATATCGTCCGTTCCCTATAAAACCCCATGGAAATTATAGGGAAGGGACGATTTTACCTGTATTTGTCTGTGCCTGTCAGTCTGTCTGTCTGTCTGTGCCTGTCAGTCTGTCTGTGCCTCAGAGGTTAGCGGAGGCGCCGCCCTGGTAGACGTAGCTGAAGGGGGCATTGCCGTGCATACGGTTCTCAATAGCACTGAGCACCACCTGCTTGGCGTCGCGCACCGCCTGCAGCGACGCCACACCCTTGGCTACCTGCGCGGTAATGGCAGCGGCCAGAGTGCAGCCAGCGCCAGAAACTCGCTCGGAGCCCACCGCCGGAACCTCCAGCACCTCTAGCTGCTCGCCGTCGTAGTAAACATCCAGGGCGGTGCCGGTGCCCAGCAGGGTGCCAGCCTTAGCTACCACCACGGGCACGCCCTGGTCGTAGATGGCCTTAGCAGCGTCCTTAAGCTGCTCCACACTGGTGATCTCGCCGCGACCAGAAAGCACCTGGGTCTCGAACAGGTTCGGGGTAACAATACTGGCCTTGGGCAGCACCTGGGCGCGCAGAGCATTGTCCACATCCAGGGCCGCGCCGGGCTCCTGACCCTTGCAGATCAGTACCGGGTCCAGCACCACCTGGGGGAACTTGTAGGTGTCTAGCGCCTGGGAAACTACCTCGATGGTGGCCGGGGTGCCCAGCATGCCGATCTTTACAGCATCAATGTGGCTGTGAACGCTGGCGGCCGCCTCAATCTGGTCGGCAATCACCTGCGGGTCAACCGGGACGAAACGGTGGCCCCAGTTGTTGTTGGGGTCAAAGGAAACAATGCAGGTAAGCGCAGTGCAGCCAAATACACCCAGTTCGTGGAAGGTCTTTAGGTCAGTCTGAGCGCCGGCGCCGCCGGAAGCCTCAGAGCCAGCAATTGCAAGTGCAATGGGAGTAGCCATACGGATAGTTTGCCCCCTTAATAGCGGCCTTGGCTAGGGTAGAGAGCGTGTAGTTAGTTATTACTAACTCAGTTATGTCTTGAGTATCGTCTGCTTGCCCCCGCAGATTGATTAACGACGTCGCCGTCCCCGGCTTCTTCTGTTAAGTTGCGTCTGCCGGGCAGCAATTCACGACGCCGCCGTCCCGCGCTTGCCTGCGTCCCCTTAAGTTAAGCGCATTACCCATGCACAGCCCAGACAAAGCTAAATACGGCATTATTAGAACATGACCGCACTCAACACCAATGCGCTAACGGCCCTGCCGGTTGTCCCCGAAGTTGATGGAGAACTAATTACCCCTGCCGCACTTATGGCCGGCGCGGTTGACCCTGAACTGGCCTCGCGCCCCTTAAGCGTATTTGACCTGATGCGAGTCGGAATCGGTCCCTCCTCCTCCCATACTGTGGGCCCCATGCGTGCCGGGGCTGCATTTGGCGCCGCTCTCGTGCGCAACCTTGAGCGCCGTCGCCAAGCCAGCGCGGCCGGCCAAGAAGGCCAGGCCACCCAAGCCAGCGTGGCCGGCCAAGAAGGCCAGCCCGCCCAAGACCCCCAGGCCAGCGCGCCCACCCAAGAAGGCCAGCCCACCCAAGAAACCCAAGCCACCCCGCTACCCCAAGTAACCCGCCTAACCGTAGAGCTATACGGCTCGCTGGGGGCCACCGGGCGCGGACACGCCACCGACCACGCCGTCGTCATGGGCCTAGGCGGCTACAACCCCAAAACCGTCCCCCAGGAAGTGTGCTCTAACTTCTGGGACCAGGTGGAAGCCCAGGGCTACGTGCAAATGCCGGGGCTAGCCAGGTACCCTTCTCCACCAGCAAAGACATCATGTTCCTACCCGGGCGCGTGCTTTCCTACCACGTCAATGGCATGACCCTAACCGCCTACGACGCCGCCGGGGCGGAAATCCTACGCCGCACCTACTTCTCCGTGGGTGGCGGCTTTGTGATGGAGGATGTGGGCAGTGACGGTCACCCCGAAATCCGCGCCCTGGCCACAGCCGAAACCAAAGAAGTCAGCGCCACGTTAGCCCCCTACCCCTTCTCCAGCGCCAACGAGCTACTAGCCATCTGCCGGCGCACCGGGCTACGCATCAGCGACGTGGTGCTAGCCAACGAGGTCTCCGCCCGCACCGAACAGGAAGTAATCGACTACATCCGCCTGCTCGAAACCACCATGATGCAGTGCATCGAGGCCGGCTGTAAGGCCCAGGGGGTACTGCCCGGCGTGCTCGGTGTCCACCGCCGCGCCAACGCCCTCTACCAGCGCCTACTGGCGGAGGAGAAAACCCCCGCCGACGCCTACTGCCGCCGTGACCCGCTGCGTGGCATGGACTGGGTGAACCTCTACGCGCTCGCGGTCAATGAGGAAAACGCCGCAGGTCACCGCGTGGTTACTGCCCCCACTAACGGTTCAGCGGGGATTATGCCGGCGGTTTTGGCTTACTACCGTCACTTCTGCCCGGGTGCTAACGACGACGGCGTACGTCGCTTCATGCTGGCAGCTACCGCCGTGGGGGCCCTAATCAAGACCAACGCTTCGATTGCTGGCGCTGAGGTGGGCTGCCAGGGCGAGGTGGGTTCAGCTTCCTCTATGGCTGCGGCGGGCTTGACTGAGGCCCTGGGTGGCACCCCTGAGCAGGTGGAAAACGCTGCTGAAATCGCTATGGAACACAACTTGGGGCTCACCTGCGACCCGGTTGGTGGCCTGGTGCAAATTCCTTGCATTGAGCGCAACGCGGTGGCCAGTGTGAAGGCTATTAACGCCTCGCGTATGGCCCTGTGGGGCGAGGGGCGTCACCAGGTCAGCTTGGATACGGTTATTGAAACCATGCGCCAAACCGGTGAAGACATGCTCTCCAAGTACAAGGAAACCTCCCTGGGTGGCCTGGCTGTAAACGTCGTCGAGTGCTGAGGCTGGCCGCGCCGCCCGGTCCCTGTGGCGCCTCAGTGCGGCCTTCCGGGTGCGCAGACTGTCCCCAGGGCGCCCCGGGCGGCGTCGAGAATGGCTGGAAACTTAAGACAGGGGGAGTCTTCCCTAAGCGTATTAGTAGCGCGCGGCCGCTAAATGCAGTGTGATAGAGCTATGACAGCCACAAATGCCACTACTTCCGGGGCCAGCCAGGTCAAGGTACTAGTGGTCGACGACGAAATTGTCCTAGCCGATCTTCTGGCCAGCGCCCTGCGCTATGAAGGCTGGGAGGTTACCACCGCTAACACCGGTGCCGACGCCGTGCGCCTGGCCCGCGAAATCTCGCCTGACCTGGTGGTTCTAGACATTATGCTGCCAGACTTTGACGGCCTTGAGGTGCTGAGCAAGATTCGCCGCAATGACCCGGATATCTCGGTGCTATTCCTGACCGCCAAAGACTCCATTGCTGACCGGGTAGAGGGCCTAAGCGCCGGCGGGGACGACTACGTGACCAAGCCCTTCAGCTTGGAAGAAGTAGTGGCCCGCCTGCACGCCCTGCTGCGTCGCTCTGGCTCAGTGATTGCCCCACCCAGCAACGAGCTGGTGGTGGGAGATTTGCGTATGGATGAAGACTCCCACGAGGTGTGGCGCGGCGGGGATCCGATTAAACTCACCGCCACCGAGTTTGAGCTGCTGCGTTTCTTCATGGAAAACCCGCGCCGGGTGCTGTCTAAGCCGCAAATCCTGGACCGCGTGTGGGATTACGACTTTGGCGGCCAAGCCAACGTGGTGGAGCTTTACGTCTCCTACCTGCGTCGCAAGATTGATAAGGGGCGCGCGCCCATGATTCACACTGTGCGCGGGGTGGGCTACATGCTCAAGGCCGCTGAGGAAAACTAATTGTTTACGCCTATAAAGCAGCTTCTGGCCTCGGCGCGCGGTTCGGTGAGTGGCTGGGCGCACGGCGGGGAACGCAGCTGGCAACCAAGTGCCGCCCAGTGCGCCCAAGCAGCCCAGCAGGCACAGGCCGCCCAGAGTTCCCAAGCTGCTCAGGCCGCCCAGGGAGGCCAGCACCCCCAGGTAGAGGCGGGGCGGCGTCGTCGGCTGTGGGCCCACAAAAAACTGAGCCTGCGGCGCATGATTGTGCTGACCGTGGTGGCCGTGGTGTTTGTGCTAGCTGGGACGATTGGCTGCCTTAGTACCTGGGCACTGGAAGCTTCACTGATGGACCGCGCCGATATTCGCGTGCAGGCCGCCTCCCAGCGCGGTAACACTCGCCGTCACAGCGAATCCACCGAAAAAAACGTCGCCCAGCAGCTACTGCAAACCTACGGCAGTGACAGCAGCGACTATAACCCGCCCGCCGGCCTAGACGCCCCCGGGCAGGCTGCCGGCACCCTGGCCCTGCTGCGTAACCGCCAAGGGGTGGTGGCCAGTGCCTACATCAACAATGAAGGCAAATACACCTACCTGACTCGCGACCAGATAAACACCCTGATGGCAGCGCTTAACTCAGGTAAAACCAAGCCTTTCACGGTGTATGTGGAAGGGCTGGGCACCTACCGGGTACTGGTTACGCGCGACTCGGTTAGTTCCGACGCCGTACTTACCGGGGTGTCTTTAGCTGATGATGAAGCCCTGATCGGCCGCCAAATGATTATTGAGGTGCTGCTGGTGGGCAGCGGTGTAGTTCTGGCGGCGGTGGTCTGCTTTGGCTTGGTGTCTAGGTTTTTGCAGCCCCTGCGGCGCGTGGCAGCTACCGCCCGTCAGGTAGCTACGCAGCCTATGGATAGCGGTGAGGTACAAATTGAGCGCCGCGTAAGCCTTGCTGACCTGTGTTCTTCCACGGAAGTGGGGGAGGTGGGTACGGCCCTTAACACCCTACTTGACCACGTCAATGATGCCCTGGAGGTACGTCAACGCTCCGAAACCCAGGTACGTCAGTTTGTGGCCGACGCTTCCCATGAGCTACGTACGCCCCTGGCCGCTATCCGTGGTTACACCGAGCTGGTGCGTAGCGGGCGTGAGGGTGATCAGCTCAGCGAGATTTCCCAGCAGGCCATGGACCGTATTGCTAGTGAATCGCTGCGCATGAGCGAGCTGGTTAATGACTTACTGCTGCTGGCGCGCTTGGATGCGGGCCGGGAGCTGGAAGATGAGCTGGTGGATTTAGCTCCGGTGCTGATTGAGTCGGTGGCAGACGCGCAGATAGCCGGCCCTGATCACACTTTTGAGCTGGATTTAAGCGCCGTGTTTGGGGCAGATGAGGATCTTGATGAGCAGCTGCCGCTGGTGCGCGGTGACGAGCAGCGCCTGCGTCAGGTGCTAGCTAATTTGCTGGCTAATGCCCGCCTGCACACTCCCGCCGGCACGCATGTGTGGGTCAAGCTGCTGCAAGAAGATGGCCGGTACCGGATCGTGGTGGCTGATAACGGCCCGGGTATTTCCCCGCAGCTGCGCGGCAAACTGTTTGAGCGCTTTACTCGCGCTGACGCCTCACGTAATCGCCAGGGCGGCTCTACGGGCTTAGGGCTGGCTATTTGCGCCGCTATTGCCCAGGCTCACGGCGGTAGCGTGCAGTTGGCTGATTCGGCTAGCTATCTCGACGACGCCGCCCAAGGCGCCTGCTTTGTGCTCAGTCTGCCTGTGGCCAGCTAGCGCTAGTTTCCATCTGGCCGGCGCGCCACGCGCCGGTGGTGCGCAGAGTGCAAGTGTTTTCGCGTGTGAGATGAATAGCTAAGCAATTTTTTCTTCTCTAACCACAGCATGTGGGAAAAACTGCGTGGGCGGCCTGGGGGAAGTGGGGATAAACCGCCCTGAGCTGGAGCCGAGGGGCAGGCGTGGGGCGACGTCGGAAAAAAAGCAGCTAAACCGGCGCAAAAATGGCCACTTAACGCGTGGTGTAGCCCGGGCACACTAAAAGGAAGCGCGCGGCGCGGCGGAAGTATCCACAGCGGCGGCGTCAGTTGTCCACAAATTCCGGGAGGTTTATGCACAGATTCGGTGGCAGACACATCATCTTGGGGTGTTGGCGCTTTCGCACCCCTAGGGGTAGTGTTTTCTATTGCCGGTCGGAATATGCCGGCCGCGTGTTACAAGCGTGTTGTTTCTAGCTCTGGTCTCCCCGCCAGACAGACCCATCAGGATTGAAAGGCACAAATAAAAATGGCGATCACCGTCTACTCCAAGCCCAACTGCGTGCAGTGCAACGCCACCTACCGCGCCATGGACAAGGCTGGCCTTTCCTACTCCACCGTCGACATCTCGGTAGACGCTCAGGCGCTAGAGCAGGTTAAGGCTCTGGGCTACGTACAGGCTCCGGTAGTTATCGCTGGCGATGACCACTGGTCCGGTTTCCGCCCCGACAAGATCAAGGCTCTAGCCGTAGCTAACGCCACCGCAGTTGCCGTCTAAGTGGCTCTACGAGCGACGCCTACCTGCTGGTGGGCGTCGCTCAACTGCGTCTTAGGGCGCATAATTGCCGGCCCGCTAGCCGGTGGGATTAACTTGCAACACAGGTCGTGACCAATGGCGCTTTTAGTGTATTTTTCCTCCACCTCTGAAAACACACATCGCTTCGTAAGCAAACTGGGTGTGCCCGCTAAACGCATCCCCCTGCTACCAAGCCAGCCGCCGCTGGAAGTAGACGAGGAATACGTGCTGTTAGTCCCAACCTACGGTGGTGGCAGCATCAAAGGTGCAGTCCCCAAGCAGGTCATTAAATTCCTCAACAATCCCCACAACCGTGAGCTATGTCGTGGCGTTATCGCTTCTGGCAATACCAATTTTGGTGCCGCCTACGGCCTGGCCGGTGACATAATCTCTAATAAGCTAAAAGTCCCATATCTCTACTGCTACGAGCTGTTGGGAACCCCCAAGGACGTAGAGACCGTAAAGCAAGGATTGGAAAAGTTTTGGCAGACACTCTGACTGATACCGGCAGCGAGTCGGTACGTTCCCCTGAACTGGACTACCACGCTCTAAACGCCAAGCTGAACCTTTACGGCGCTGACGGCAAGATCCAGTTCGACGCCGATCGCCAGGCTGCACGTCAGTACTTCCTACAGCACGTAAACCAGAACACGGTGTTTTTCCACGACATTGAGGAAAAACTCGAATACCTGGTTGAAGAGGGCTACTACGATCCCACCGTGCTAGCCAAGTATCGTGAAGGCTTCCCCAAGGAGGCTTTCAAGGCCGCCTACGCCCACAAGTTCCGTTTCGAAACTTTCCTGGGGGCCTTCAAGTACTACACCTCCTACACCCTCAAAACCTTTGACGGTAAGCGCTACCTGGAGCGTTTTGAGGACCGCGTGGCCACGGTAGCCATGGCCCTGGCCGACGGCGACGAGCAGCTAGCCCTAGATCTGATTGAGGAAATCATGTCTGGCCGCTTCCAGCCGGCCACCCCCACCTTCCTAAATGAGGGTAAAGTCCAGCGTGGCGAGCCAGTATCGTGCTTCCTGGTGCGCATCGAGGACAATATGGAGTCGATCGCACGCGGGATCAACTCAGCTTTGCAGCTATCTAAGCGTGGCGGCGGCGTCGCCCTGCTGCTAACCAACCTACGTGAGATGGGCGCCCCTATTAAGCGCATCGAAAACCAGTCCTCCGGCGTCATTCCGGTAATGAAACTGTTGGAAGACTCCTTCTCCTACGCCAACCAGCTGGGTGCGCGTCAGGGCGCCGGGGCCGTGTACCTGCACGCCCACCACCCCGACATCATGCGTTTTTTGGACACCAAGCGTGAAAACGCTGACGAAAAGATCCGTATCAAGACCCTGTCCCTGGGCGTGGTGATCCCCGACATCACCTTCGAGCTGGCCAAGAAGAACGAGGACATGTACCTGTTCTCCCCCTACGACGTCGAGCGCGTCTACGGGGTGCCTTTCAGTGAAATTTCGGTGACGGAGAAGTATCACGAAATGGTCGACGACGGCCGCATCCGTAAGTCTAAGATCAACGCCCGCCAGTTCTTCCAGACCATCGCTGAGCTCCAGTTTGAATCTGGCTACCCCTACGTGATGTTTGAGGACACGGTTAACAAGACCAACCCCATTAAGGGCAAGGTGGTCATGTCTAACCTGTGCTCGGAAATTTTGCAGGTTTCTGAAGCTAGCGAGCTAAACGCTGACCTAACCTACGCTCACGTGGGTAAGGATATTTCCTGCAACCTAGGTTCGCTGAACATCGCTAAAACCATGGATTCGCCTGATTTTAGCCGCACTATCCGCACTGCTGTGCGGGCGCTGACCGCCGTCTCAGACCAGACCGATATTGAGTCTGTGCCTTCCATTCAGCGCGGTAACCGCGAATCGCACGCCATTGGCCTGGGCCAGATGAACCTGCACGGTTTCCTGGCGCGCGAATGCATCCACTACGGCAGCGAAGAAGCCCTGGACTTCACCAATGTTTACTTCGCCAGTGTGCTATTTGAAGCCCTCAAAGCCTCCTGCGAGCTGGCCCGCGAGCGCAATGAGCGTTTTGTTGGTTTTGAAGATTCTAAGTACGCCACCGGCGAGTTTTTTGAAAAGTATCTAAACCAGGATTTTGTGCCCACCACTGAGCGTGTAAAGGAACTGTTTGCGGCTTCTAGTGTGCACGTGCCCAGCCGTGAAGATTGGGCTCAGCTGGCCCAGCAGGTGCGTGAGTACGGCCTGTACAACCGTAACTTGCAGGCGGTGCCGCCCACCGGCTCTATTTCTTACATCAACAACTCCACCTCCTCGATTCACCCGATCGTGGCCAAGGTAGAGATCCGTAAGGAAGGCAAGATTGGGCGCGTCTATTACCCGGCCCCCTATATGACTAACGACAACCTGGAGTACTACAAGGACGCATACGAGATTGGCTATAAGGCCATTATCGACACCTATGCGGTGGCTACCCAGCACGTTGACCAGGGCCTGAGCTTTAACCTTGTTCTTCCCGGACACTGCCACTACCCGTGACCTGAACAAGGCCCAGATTTACGCTTGGCGTAAGGGCATCAAGACCATCTACTACGTGCGTCTACGTCAGGCAGCTCTGGAAGGCACTGAGGTAGAAGGCTGTGTCAGCTGTATGCTGTGAGGCTTGGCCCTGCACAATCGCCAGCTCGCCGGCTCCCAAAGGCGCCGCGCAGGCGCAACAAATAGTCCCTGCACAGTAATCTGTGGCCTTACATCATAATTTCGCTGCTGGCCGTCTAGGTGGTCTAGACGGCCAGCTCGTTTTTGGCTGTGTCACCTTTTGGTGGCGCCATCTTTTGATTGTGACAGTCCCTTTTTTTGTGGGGTTGGCCTATGCCCGTTTGGGGCGGGTATTGGCTAGTATTGAGTTGCCTTTTGCTCGCTATCCACCTCAAGAAGGTCCCAATGCATCACGAGAAGCTCAAGCTACTAGACCGCGTTCAGGCCATTAACTGGAACCGCCTGGTTGATGACAAAGACCTTGAAGTGTGGGACCGCCTCACCGGTAACTTCTGGCTGCCTGAAAAGGTGCCGCTGAGCAATGATGTGCCCTCTTGGGCTACCTTGACTGAAGACGAAAAGCTCATGACGAACCGCGTCTTCACTGGTCTGACGCTGCTAGACACCATCCAGGGCACGGTGGGTGCGGTTTCGCTGATCCCTGACGCGCGCACCCCGCATGAGGAAGCGGTGCTAACCAACATTGCTTTCATGGAGTCGGTGCACGCGCGCTCCTACTCCTCGATTTTCTCGACACTGCTGTCCACTAAGGAAATTGATGAAGCCTACCGCTGGAGTGAAGAAAACCCCCACCTGCAGCGCAAGGCTGACATTATCCTCAACTACTACCGTGGCGATGACCCGGAAAAGCGTAAGGTTGCCTCCACCATGCTGGAGTCTTTCCTGTTCTACTCAGGTTTCTACGCCCCCATGTACTGGTCTAGCCACGCTAAGCTAACCAACACCGCTGACCTGATCCGCCTGATCATTCGTGACGAGGCCGTGCACGGCTACTACATTGGTTACAAGTATCAGCAGGCTGTGGCCGAGGCTTCGCCGCAGCGTCAGCAGGAGCTTAAGGACTACACCTTCGAGCTGCTCTTTGAGCTCTACGACAATGAAGAGCAGTACACCGAGGACCTCTACGACCCACTAGGCCTAACCGAGGACGTTAAGAAGTTCTTGCGTTACAACGCCAACAAGGCCCTAATGAACCTGGGCTATGAGGCCATGTTCCCGGCTGACTCCACGGATGTAAACCCGGCTATTTTGGCTTCGCTTTCCCCTAACGCTGACGAAAACCACGACTTCTTCTCCGGCTCTGGCTCCAGCTACGTCATCGGCACCGCTGAAGCCACCCAGGATGAAGACTGGGACTTCTAAGTCAGCTAGGGAGCTACATGCATACCGTAACTTTCGGACTGCCCTTTAACGGCGTCGTCCCCCTATGGCACGAAGACGGGCTGATCACCTGGCACCAAAGCGACATTGACCTGGCTGAAGTGCTGGGGCTGGGGCTAGTTGAGGAGCGTGAAATCACCGAGGGGGCCCCTGCCGGCTGGAGTGAGCGGGTGGAGGTGGGCCGCCTAATGGGCAACATTTTGGAGCTCAAGGCCATCACCCCCACAGGTAAGCGCGCCATTAAGGATGTGGGGGCTGGGGCCCGCATCGGCATCAGTGACCCGCTGCCTTACCAGGAGGCTATGGGTGAGTTTTTCGACGCCGACGCTTTCAGTGTGCATATCGCTCGGATGCTGCTGCGTGGGGCGCGCGATGGGCTACTGACCGTGTTTACGCTGCACGAGTCGGGCAACCCCCAAACGCATCACCTGCTGAGCGTGTCTTCCACCCTGGATGAGTTGGGATACATGTATTTCCACCTGGTCACCATGGTGGATATGAGTGAGGTTCCCAGCTGGGCGGGTTACTCTAAGTCCGACGGCGTCACTAGCTTGGATATGAGCATTAACTACTCTGATCTGCTGGGTAGGGCGGAAATTAACGGCGTGGAGACCGCTGGTGAGGCGCTCGACGCCGGCAAGCTGATTAGCTTTGTGCGTCCGGCTGTCGATGCCTTGCTAAAGCCTGGTTTTCCCTTCGCTTTGGGGGCCAGCGTGTTTGGCCCCAAGCAGGCCTAGCAGCGGGTAGGTCTAGCAGTGGGTAGGTCTAGCAGTGGGTAGGCCAAACAGCTGGCTCTAACGCCCTACCTGCGGCCGTTCCCGGCGCCGGGACTGATTGTCCGGCCCCGACTGCCAAGGCTGCGTCGACAGGCCGACGCGCGCGGCCCTGCGCTAGGCGCCGGGGCCAGACTATTGGCGGGCAGTGTCTAACTGGCACTGCCCGTTTTGTGTGCAGATTCCTATAGTTGAACTATGCGCGACCTTAGCCAGCCCACTGTGCCCTCCCGAGCTTTTTACGACCAACTTGCTGTAGAAACTGAAAAACGCCGTCAAGCTAACCCCACTGCCACCGCCTTGGATTCCCACTCTGGCGCTAGCCAGCAGCTGCGTGAGGAACTAAAAGCCCACATTGAGGCTTTGGCCCCGCAGATCGTGGCGCTAAGCCAACACATTCACGCCCACCCCGAGGTGGGTTACCAAGAGTTTTATGCCGCCGACGCCGTCGCTAAGCTGCTGCAAGCCCATGGCATTGAGGTTGAGCGCGCCAGCTTCGGCATGGAAACCTCGCTGCGCGCCCAAATCGGCGGTGAGGCCGCTAGCCCCAGCGCGCCTGCCCCGACCGCCGGCGCCGTCGTCGCAGCTGACGCGGACCGCAGCGAAAAGCAGCCCACAATCGCGATTTTGTGCGAGTACGACGCCCTACCTGGGGTGGGTCACGGTTGCGGTCACAACGTCATGTGCGCCAACTCCGTGGGAGCCTTCCTAGCCCTAGCTGAACTGGAAAAACACCACCCTGGCGCGCTAGGCGGGCGGGTTATCCTGCAAACCACCCCGGCGGAAGAATGCGACACCGCCAAGGAAATCCTGGCCCAGCGCGGCATGCTAGAGGGGGTGGACGCCGCCATCCAAACCCACTCCTACGCCTACGACCTGGTAGACCAGGCCTGGCTGGGGGTACGCCGGATGCGCGTAGTGTTCCACGGGGTTTCCGCCCACGCCGCCAGCGCCCCCTTTATGGGCCGCAACGCCCTGGACGCAGTGACGGTGGCGCAGGTGGGCATGGGTTTGCTGCGTCAACACATGCTGCCCTCAGACCGTATGCACGCGGTGGTTACCGACGGCGGGCTGGTGCCCAACGTTGTGCCTGAGCGGGCAGAAATGAGTGTGATTGTGCGCTCTCTAGACTCTGCCACGCTGCGCGACCTGGTGGCGCGGGTGGAGGATGTGTTCCGGGGCGCTGCCCTAGCTACCGGCTGTGGGATGGAGATCCTTACCGGCGAAACCACCAATGAGATGCCGGTGCGCGCCAATGGTCCGCTTAGCCAGGCGTGGGTGCGGGCGCAGAACGCGGCCGGGCGCACGGTGCTGCCGCGTGGGGTGATTACCGAGGTGATTGCGGCAGGCACTGATTTTGGTAACGTGTCCCAGCGCGTGCCCGGGATTCACCCGCTGATCAAGATTGCCCCCGAGGGTACGGCCCTGCACACTCATGAATTCGCGACGGCGGCTGGCTCACCGCAGGGCGACCGCGCGGCTGTGGATGGGGCTTGGGGCCTGGCCAGTGTGGCCCTGGATTACCTCAGTGACCCCCAACTGCGTCAGGCCGTGCGCGCCGACTTCGAAGCCAGCGGTGGGGTAGTGGACGTGGCTTCCTTCTGGGACTGACCCAGGCAGCAGGCACTACAAACACAGGCAGTCAAATACAGGCAAAATCGTCCCCTCCCTATAAAAAAATCATGGGGTTTTATAGGGAGGGGACGAAATGTCAGTATTTGTGAACCAAGGGCCGTGGCCCAGGCCAGCCGCCGCCCGGCGCGGGCGTCTATCCCGGCCCACCAGCCCGGCGCGCCAGCCCCAGCCCTGGGCCGCGCGGAATACTTAGCTCAGCGCCTCGCGCAGCACATCCAGGCCCACGCTACCAATAGCCAGTGCGCGAGAGTGGAATTCCTTAAGCGAGAACTCCTTGCCTTCACGGGCGGCCTTAGCGGCGGCGTCGTCGCGAATAGACTCCCACAGACGCTGACCCACTGCGTAAGCCGGCGCCTGCCCCGGCCACCCCAGGTAACGCTCCAGCTCAAAGGACAAGAAGCCCTCAGCCATAGCCACATTGTGGGTCAGGTAAGCCCAGGCGCTGTCGCGATCCCACTTACCCTCGCCAACCCCGGGCAGAGCCGCCAGCTCAGCCGGGCGCTGCTTGCCGGTGTGCACACCAATGTCTAGCACCACGCGGGCCGCACGCAGACGCTGGGAGTCGAGCATACCCATGCGGTCACCCAGGTCATCCTGCCAGCCCAGATCGGCCATGAGGCGCTCAGCGTAAAGCGCCCAGCCTTCGCCGTGCCCAGAAACCCAGCACAGGTGGCGGCGCCAGTCGTTGAGCTCATCGCGCAGGTAGGTCTGCATACCCAGCTGCAGGTGGTGGCCGGGAACGCCCTCGTGGAACACGGTGGTGCGCTCCTGCCAGGTGTTAAACACGGTGGTGCCGGCTGGCACAGACCACCACATACGCCCCGGACGTGAGAAGTCATCGGAGGGGCCGGTGTAGTAGATACCGCCGGTGGAGGAGGGTGCAATGCAGCATTCGATGCGCTGCAGCGGGGCGGGAATGTCAAAGTGGGTGCCGTTTAGGCCGGCCACGGCGGCGTCAGCGGTTTCCTGCATCCACTTCTTCAGCGCGTCGGTGCCGTGCTGCTGGTAGCGCGGCTCCTCGTCCAGGCGCTTGAGGGCTTCCTGCACGCTGACACCCTCGCCGTACAGCTCGCGGGCCACTTCGCGCTGCTCAGCATCGATGGCGGCCAGGCGCTCGCGGCCCCACTCGTAGGTTTCGTCTAGGTCAATGGTGGCGCCTAGGAATTCGCGTGAGAACAGCTGGTAGCGTTCAGGCCCGACGCCGTCCTGCTCGCCCGCCTGGGGCAGCAGCTCGGTCTCCAGGAAGTTAGCGAAGTCGCCGTAGGCTGCCTGGGCGCTGCCTGCGTTGGCGGCTAGCTCCTTGCGTAGGGACTCTGGCAGGGCCTGGGTTTCGGGGGAGGACACTAGGGTCAGGAAGGAGGAGGACTCGCCGGCTTGGTTGTGGGCTTGCCCGGCCACGGCGCGCACCTGGCGGGCGGCGGCTACCTGCCCACGGCTGGCGGCTAGGCGCAGGGATTCGACGTGACCACCCAGGGCCCGCTTGACGTCGCCTAGGCGGGCGCAAATGTTAGCCCAGTCCTGCTCGGACTCGGTGGGTAGCAGGTCAAATAGGTCGCGGATGTCCTGCGAGGTGGAGGCGATGTTGTTGAGGTTGCGTAGCGGCTCGCCGGCTTCGGCTAGCTCAATCGATAGCCCTAGGCGTTCGCGCATGGCGGCTACAGTTACTTCGTCGACGGCGTCGGTGGGGGCTACTTCATCCAGCTTGGCTAGGGTTTCGCGGTCTAGCTGGGTGTATGCGTCTAGACCCTGGGGGGAGAAGTCGTCTAGGACGTCGTGGCGCTCGCCTAGGCCGGTGGAGGAGCCGGTCATCGGTGAAAGCTCAATTACCTTGGCGGTGTACTCGTTGGCGATGGCGTCAATTGCGCTTGGTTTGTGACTCATGAGGCAAGTTTAGTCTTACGTGGAATAATAAGGGCGTGGCTATGTCATACCTTTCTTTACTTCCGGCGTTTGAACGCCTGCCTTACCGCGTGGTTATGGTGTGTACCGGCAATATTTGTCGCTCGGCTATGGCTCAGATTGTGCTGGCGCAGCGCCTGCGTGAGCTGGGGGTAAGCGAGGTGGAGGTTAGCTCTGCCGGGGTTTCTAATGAGGAGCAGGGCAACCCGATTGATTACCGCGCTGCCCGACTGCTGCGTGAACAGGGCTATAAGGGCGGTGACATCAGCACGCACCGGGCCGCTCAGATTACTGACACCCAGCTGCGTCACGCTGATCTGCTGCTAGCCATGACTGCCAGTCATCAGCGGGAGTTGATTCGCCGCGCCCAGAAGCTAGGCGTGGACCCGGGCCGCGTACAGCTTTACCGCATCTATGACCCGCACTGCCGTGAGCAGGTGGAGGCAGCCTGGCAGGGGCAGGGCAGCCTGACTGGCTTGAATGTGCCAGACCCCTGGTATGGGGATGAAGACGATTTTCGCGACACTCTAGATGTGGTTGAGCGCGTCAGTGAGGTTTTGGCGAAGAATCTGGCTCATCTGGTTGAGGTGCAGGAGCCTTAATGGCTGCTAAAACCAGGTCTAGGCCAGGTGCCCTGGGCACGACGTCGGCACGCGTCGGTGCCACGGCAGCACGCGTCAGCACGACGGCGGCACACGTCGTCGCCGTTGCGGGGCGTAAGTTGCGCGTTAATGCACACTCAAAAACCTGCCGTAAGCTGCAAACCTTGACGGTGGCAGTGTCTGCATTGGCGCTGCTGGCCGGTTGCGGGCCTAGCCAGCCGCGAGTGGCCGTGGCTCCTACCGCAACCTATAAGGCTGAGGTGGTACGGGATATGCCCACGACGCCGGCGGGGGTGGCGGCTAGCTGGCTGCTTTACAGCATTTCTAACTCCAAGAGCATTACTCAGGCGCAGATCCGCTCGCATTTTTCGCAGTCACTACTTAAGCAGACATCGTCTAGTAACCTTTACAACTCTCTCACGAAACTGCGTGCGGCCGGCCCGTATACGATGCTCGGCTATGAGGACAGCGGTAACCGCCTGCTAATTGGGGTGCAGGACTCCAATGGCAGGCAGATCAGTATTGATTTGGTGGCTGATTCGCGCAGCCAGATTGTTTCGCTGACTTTTGGGCGCCTGGGCAGGGTTCCGGTTATCACCGATGAGGCTAGTTTGGCTCGCGCCCTTAATGAGGTTGGCGACGACGGCTCTGGCGTGCGTCGTGCGGCTTCAGCTTCCCAGCCGCGCTACCAAAGCAGTTTTTTGGTTGCCCGCATTGATACTTTAAATGGTTGCGGCTCTCCCTTGACACTGTCTAATGCTGATGATCAGATGCCAATTGGGCGCCTGGTAGACCTTTACACCCTGGCTGGGGTGGCGGAGGCCGTGATCGACGGCGGCGTCGAGATTAACCAGGACGCTACTGTCTTGCCGTCCATGATTGCTCAAGGTTATGGGCGCAATGACGCCACCATGATTGGCAAGAAATATCCTCTGCGGGTGGTGGCCTCCCACACTATCCACGAATCTGACCCCACTAGCGCCACCATGTTGATGAAGACGGTGGGGGCCGATGGGATCCGCGCCGCTGCTCAAAACACTGGCAAACAGGATTTAACCTCTTTCTCGCCTTTGCTTACGCCTCGCGCGTTGGGGCAAATTGCCTGGTCAGACTCGGATTTGCGGTTTTATTGGCGTGAGGCCAATAAGCAGCCTGAGCAGCAGCGCCAGGCTCTGCATACCGCTTTGGTGAACTCGCTTTCGCGCGGCAGTGTGGCCATGGATCCGAACCGCTACCAGGATGTGCTGTGGCCGGAGGGGATCGGCTGGTTTGCCTCAGCCCGTGAGATTTGCCGTGCGCAAAGCTATTTAGGACAGTTGAGCCAGCGCGACGTTAACACTGATGCGTTGTTGCGTAACGCCATGGTGGTTGAAAATGGTGTGCATATTGACTCTAGCCAGTGGACTTATGCCACCTATGTAGGTGCTGAATCGCCCGGTCAACTAGCTATGACCTGGGTGCTGACCAGCCCGGAGGGGGCGCGTTACTGCCTGGTTATGATCCTGGCGGCGCGCGACAACACCACTTTGCCTTCGCCGCTATGGTTGCAGGCGGTGGCCCGGCAGGTGATCGACCGGCTGCCTATCTGGATTGCAGCTAAAGAACCTAAAGCTAGCGCCACCGCCACTGCTACAGCCACAAACCCCACCGCCAAGGCCACGAAGGGTAAGGCAAGTAAGAGCAAGGCCACGAAGGGCTCCAAGCGGGCTAGTCAGAGCTCTACGCCGGCCACGCCCGCCCCAAGTAGTGCCTCCACGGCTCGCCCTGATAAGGCCACGTCCAGTCCACGTTAAAGCCGACGGCGCCGGGCTGCTGTGGCGGGGTTGGCAGTTGGGTGGCCGCCTCAGGGCCGTTATCGCGCCCGCCCATGGGCCGGTTTTAGCGTGAACGCTTATAAATTTGGCTATAACCCCAGGTCAACAGCTAGCGCTATAAATACCCCTAAAAATTAATGCCCATATTGTAGACATCACAAAGGTAAAGCTTGCCAAGGGACCTTATACCCGCTTAGCCTGAATTTAGATAGACCATCAAGAGCAGCCGAGAGACCTGGATCGTTGAAGCTGCAGCAACCCCCCATTTTGGGTGCGGGTGCTACTGCCAGGAACGATGGAGGTGAACATGAGTCAACCAGAAGTAGATCAGCAGCAATCTATGTTGTCGCTGCGTGATGTCCACAAGGTATACAAAATCAAGCCCAAGGGTATTGCTTCAATGCGTACTCCTGCACGTGAAGTGCGTGCACTAAACGGCTTAAATCTTGAGGTTGCAGCGGGCACAATCCACGGCATTGTAGGTACCTCCGGGGCCGGTAAATCCACCCTAGTGCGTTGCCTAACCGCACTAGAAACCCCTACCAGCGGCGTCATTACCGTAGACGGCCAGAACCTGTCTGACCTAAACCAGCGTGACCTGCGTGAAGCCCGCCGCAAGATCGGCATGGTGTTCCAGCACGCCAACCTGATGGACGCGCTAACCACCGTACAGAACGTGGCTTACCCCCTGGCTTTGGCGCGTGCCCCTCACGGTTACCGCCGTGAGCGTGTAAGCAAAATGCTGGACCTGGTGGGTCTAACCGACCGTGCCGACTCCTACCCTTCACAGCTATCGGGTGGCCAAAAGCAGCGTGTGGGTATTGCCCGCGCCCTGGCTGATGAGCCCAGTGTGCTGCTGTGCGACGAGCCCACCAGCGCCCTAGACCCCGAAACCACCCGCTCTATCTTGGATCTGATCCGCTCCGCCCGCGACACCTTGGGTGTGACCGTAGTGATCATTACCCACGAAATGAGCGTAGTGCGCTCCATCTGCGACTCGGTCAGCCTGCTTGAAGCCGGCCAGATCGTCGAAGGTGGCCCCATTGACGAGGTAGTTTCCCGGGTAGATTCGCGACTTTCGCGTGAACTGGTGCCGCTACCGGAAGTTAGCGAGAAAGTGCTTGGGCGCGGCGACGTCGTCGTCGACCTGGCTATTACCGCTAAGAAGGGCCAACCCGCAGCCGCCAAGATCCTGACCATTGCCGCTGACCGTGGCGGTGACGTGGCCGGGGGCGTATTCCAGACCATTGCGGGGGCCCAGATCGGCCGCCTGGCAATTACCGTTGAACCCAGCCGCGCCCAGGGCCTAATCGACGCCTTGGCTGACGCTGGGGCTAAGCCAAGTTTGCGCGACACTAGCAAGGAGGTGGCAGCATGATGGGAATCGGTGAATGGCTATGGGATCGTTTCCTGGACATCTCCGACGCCACCGGGCTCACGGGCGCTTTTGGTGAAGGCACCTGGTTCGATAACCGAGCCGTGCGTTTGAAGATGGGTCCGGCAATTGACGAGACCCTGTACATGACTTTCGTTTCTGGCGCTATCACCGTGGTGCTGGGTTTAGCGCTGGGCATTGCCCTAGTGTCTACCGGTCACCGTGGCCTGACCCGCAACCAGGCGGTTTACCAGGTTCTTAGCGCCATTGTTAACGTGGGGCGCTCCATGCCCTTCTTGATCTTAATGATCGCTATCATCCCGCTTACCCGCCTGCTGGTCAGCGACACCACCAGTTGGCAGGCGGCGGCAGTCCCGCTAACCATCGGGGCTATCCCCTTCTACGCGCGTTTGGCTGAAACTGCGCTCGACGGCGTCGAGCAAGGAAAAATCGAAGCGGCCCTGATGCTGGGGGCCTCCCGCATCCAAATAACCTTCGGTGTACTGGTGCGTGAAGCCCTGCCCAGCCTGATCCAGGCGGCCACAGTCACCCTGGTGACTCTGCTGGGTTACTCGGCGATGGCGGCCTCTATTGGCGCCGGTGGCCTGGGTGCCCTGGCCTTGCAATACGGCTACCAGCGCTACCAAAACGACGTAATGATCCTGACGGTAATCGTCATCGTGCTCATTGTGGGCGTCATCCAGGTGGTTGGCGACATGCTCAGCCGCTTGGCTGACCACCGCTGATCCAATACCAGCTTGGCGCGCCCAGTGCCAACCAAACTGTGGCGCGCAACAGCCAAGCGGCACCACCCAAGGCGCTTTGCGGCGTCGCCCCTAAACCGGCGCTAAACGCGACCGCAGCCTTAAACCGGCTGGCACGCGGCGCCACCAGAACTACTTTCCCCACCTAAATTCACAAGGAACAAAATCATGGCAACTGCACTAATTTCTCGTCGTAGCTTCACCGCTGGCTCGCTAGTGGCCGCCAGCGCCGCTGTACTAGCCGCCTGCGGCTCCTCCAAGAAGAAGGGCGGCGACTCCCTACCCAAGGGCATCACCGAGAAGGACGGCACCTACACCATCAAGATCGGCTGCTCCCCGGTACCGCACGGCGACATCCTAGAGTTCGTCCAGTCCAACCTGGCCAAGAAGGAAAACCTGAACCTAGAGATCAAGCAGATCGACGACTACCAGACCCCCAACTCCTCTCTGGCTGACGGCTCCCTGGCCGCCAACTTCTACCAGACCCCCAACTTCCTGGAGCTGCAGGAAAAGGAGAAGGGCTACAAGTTCGAGTCCCTGGCCAAGGTGCACGTTGAGCCCATGGGCCTGTACTCCAACAAGCACAAGAAGCTGGCTGACCTGCCCAGCGGCGCCAAGGTAGTACTCAACTCTGACCCGGCTAACACTGCCCGTGGTCTGAAGCTACTGGAAACCGCCAAGCTGATCACCCTGGACCCCAAGGTTGACCTGCCCACCGACACCGACGTCACCTCCAACCCCAAGAACCTGAAGTTCACCCTGGTGGAGGGCGCCCAGACCGCTCGTAACCTCGACGACGCCGACCTGGTGGTGCTAAACGGTAACTACGCCCTGGCTGCTAAGAAGAACCCGGCCAAGGACGCCCTGCTGCTGGAGAGCGGCACCAACTCCCCCTACGCCAACCTGCTGGTGGTGCGTGAGGAGGACAAGGACAACGAGCAGCTCAAGAAGCTGGCCAAGCTGCTGAACAGCGCTGAGGTCAAGAAGTTCATCCAGGAAAAGTGGACTGACTCCTCGGTTATCCCCGCATTCTGATGCGCAGGTGCCTAATGCCCTGGCGCCCTGGCGGCAGGTGCCGGCAAGTGACCGGCACGTGCCTGCCAAGTGAGCTGGTAGCCGGGCGGCAGGTGCTGCGGCAGCAGTAGCGCCCGGGTGGCAGCAGCGCCCCGGCGCTCCGCCTGGCATTAGGCACAGTGGTAGACAATAAAAAGGTGTGGCCCCTAGGGGTCACACCTTTTGTATTAGTGCAGTTGGCGGCGCCGGCTGGCAATCAGCCGTCCAGCAACCGGCCGTCCAGCAACCGGGGCGAGCGCCGCGCCACCGCAGTTGCGGGCCGCTAGCTGCCAGCGCTAGTTAGCGCGTCAGTCAACCACGCCGTAGAGGCGGTCACCGGCGTCGCCCAGGCCGGGGACGATGTAAGCGTTTTCGTTGAGGTGGTCATCTACGGCGGCAACCACGATGGTGACGTTGGCGCGGTCGCCCACGGCTTCCTCAACAGCCTTTAGACCCTCGGGGGCAGCCAGTAGGAACAGGGCGGTTACGTCCTTGGCGCCACGCTCAAGTAGGTAGTCAATGGCGGCGATCAGGGTGTGACCGGTGGCTAGCATCGGGTCCACAATGAACACCTGGCGGCCGGATAGATCCTGGGGGAGACGGTTGGCGTAGGTTTCGATCTCTAGGGTCTTCTCGTTACGGCTCATACCCAGGAAGCCAACCTCAGCGGTGGGCAGTAGGCGAGTCATACCCTCAAGCATGCCTAGGCCGGCGCGCAGGATGGGTACCACCATGGGGCGTGGGTCGGCAATGCGGCGGCAGTGGGCGGTGGCCACGGGGGTGACTACATCGATTTCTTCAGTGAGTACCTCGCGGGTGGCCTCATAGGCCAACAGGGTAACTAGCTCGTCTGCGAGCTGGCGGAATACGGGAGAAGGGGTCTCCTTGTTACGTAGGACAGAAAGCTTGTGGTCAATTAGGGGGTGGTCTGCAACATGAACACGCATAGTGCCAGTTTACGGTTAGGGCGAGCCGTGAGCTAGCAGGTAGGCTGACCTTAGCCCGTAATTGCAGGGAGGTGGCTGATGCATAACTATGAAAATGGGGGCGCGGGGCAGTTGCCCGGGGAGGCTTTGACCGGCGCTATTCAGGTGGAAAAATATGGCCCGGCCATGGATTTGGCGCTGCATCAGGCTGCTTTATCTGCGCAATTGGGGGAGGTGCCGGTAGGTGCCGTGGTAATTAACGACGACGGCGAAGTTATTTCCCAGGGCCGCAACCGTCGCGAGGAACTCAATGACCCCACCGCTCACGCCGAAATTTTGGCGCTGCGTAGCGCCGGCGCCCAGTTGGGCACGAGTCATTTGGAGGGCTGTACCCTGGTGGTGACTTTGGAGCCGTGCGCGATGTGTGCGGGGGCTATGCTTTTGGCTCGCCTGAAGCGAGTAGTGTTTGCCGCCTGGGAGCCAAAACCGGAGCTTGCGGCTCGCAGCGTGACTTGGTGCGAGATGTGCGCGCCACGCACCGCCTGGAGGTGCTGGCGGGGTTGCGTCAGCGCCAGGCACAGGTGCTGCTAGAGGATTTTTTCGCCCAGCGCCGCTAGCGGGTGTGGGTGGCTTCAGGGTCCGACGTCGCCCGCGCCTCTGTCACTGCCTGCGCTCCTGGTTTGGGGCCGTGCATTTTCTATGTGAGTGCGGCTGGGTAAGTAAGGTTTGCGTATTGGCTGTAATCTCCGGTAGATTGAGCAGCCGAGGTAGCGTGTCCGAGCGGCCGAAGGTGCAGCACTCGAAATGCTGTGTGGTGCAAGCCACCCCGGGTTCGAATCCCGGCGCTACCGCCGTCAATTCCCGTCATGCAATGCGTGGCGGGATTTTTTTGTTTCCGACGTCGCAGGGCGCTGCGTGATAGGCAGCGGCAGGCTGTGCGTGGGGCGGCGTCGTCGAGAAAAAGCAGGGTCGGGAAAGTGGAAGTAAATAAGGCATAAAAAAATCCGGAACCTGACGGTCCCGGATTGGTGGCGGAGGATGGGGGATTCGAACCCCCGAGGGCTTGCACCCAACACGCTTTCCAAGCGTGCGCCATAGGCCACTAGGCGAATCCTCCTAGTAAACTGCAAAGCGGCTACGGTCGAAAATCATAACTGATTAATCGCGTCGGGCGCTACTTGTGGATAGACAAAAATGTATGTGGTAGGTCACTCACAGAACGGAAAACATATTTAAATGTGGCTTGCGTTACGTTTTGTGGGGTTTTGGGGGGACTTCTGCGGCTGTGGGGTGGCTAAATTGCTGCTGTCTAACCCGGTTTGTGTATGGCAAATTTCCGGCAAAGCTTGCCCGAAGCGTTGCTGGGTTGACTTGAAACGGGTGTACGCTAACAGCCTTGCTAACATGCAAATAAATTCTTAACGCGCGTCTAAAACTTGGTATGAAGTGCGAGAATATTTCACAGCTAATCCATAGATGGTTGGCTCGGCTTGGATTTCCTAGGTATCGTGCGAGCTTTGTGCACACTCTTTCAAAGTTAATGGCTCTGGCGCGCTGCGTTGTAGTTAGTCTCTGGGTGAGAACTTGGAAGCTATATGCCGATCCGCATTCCGATCTACATTCTTCTGTCTCATATATCAGGATCAAAATGGTGGATAGTTGCGATTTTAGACGCTCGCAGGTCTATAAAGGCCTATGAGTCTACTTTGCGGCGCAACCAAACTGAAACCTTGCTGCAAGTTAGCTGGTGGCCTCTGTGTTCAAAAATATAGATCACTTGATAGTCGTAGCTTGCAAAGTGAGAGCAATCAAGGTTAAATAACTTCCGTAACAATTTAATAAATCACGGACACAAGTCCGCAACCATAAATACTCGGAAGGAAAATCCATGGCACAGCGTGTGGAGACCATTCTCATCGACGACATTGACGGCTCTAGTGCTGCAGAGACCGTTAACTTCGCTCTAGACGGCGTTAACTACGTCATCGACCTAAACTCCGAAAACGCTAGCCGTCTACGCGCTGACCTACAGGAGTGGATTAACTATGCGCGCCGTGCCCGCAACGGCCGTCGTCGCACCACCACCCCGGCCGTTTCTAACAGCGAGTCCCGCCGTATGCGCGAATGGGCCAAGGAGCACGGTTTCCAGGTTTCTGACCGTGGTCGCGTCTCCGCTGAGATCCGCCAGGCTTACCTAGCTGAGCAGGCTCGCTGATTAATTTAGTGTCAGCTCAACTACGCTTAACTGAATAATTAAATTCAAGCAGGTGTTTTATAGGCACCTGTCAGGTAAGTGCCAATAAAACGGCGGTAAATAAACTGCTGCGATATTGGTTGCGCTGACGTCTAGGTTTTATAGCTCGAAGTGCTCGTACAGTTTTTACTGTGCGGGCACTTTTATTTGCGACTTATTGCTGTGGTGCCTGTGGGGGGCCTGTAGTGGTGCCTGTGGGGGGAGCCTGTAATGGCAGGGAGGGATTGATGCGAGTGGCGCTCTAGAGCTTTAGTTACTGACGACGACGGCGCCGTATCTGCATTGACGCTGTGGGCTAGCGTTGGCGCCGCCGGTCAGCGACGACGGCATATAGGGGCGCTAGCTGGTGTTTGCGGCCCATCGGGATGTGACTAAGGTCTTGTTTGGGTGCTTTAGCTCTCGCAAAAGCGTGCAAGTGCTGGCAAAATAGCTTTCATGGCTTACACCCTCGTACTGCTCCGCCACGGCGAGAGCGAATGGAATGCAAAGAACCTATTCACCGGTTGGGTTGACGTGGCCCTCTCGGACAAAGGCAAGGCCGAGGCCGTGCATGGTGGTGAGCTGCTAAAGGAGGCCGGTGTTCTACCGGACAAGCTATTTACCTCCATGCTGCGCCGCGCCATCATGACCGCGAACCTAGCTCTAGACTCCGCTGACCGTCACTGGATCCCGGTTGAGCGCAACTGGCGTCTAAACGAGCGTCACTACGGCGCTCTGCAGGGCAAGAACAAGAAGGAAATCCGCGACGAGTACGGCGACGAGCAGTTCATGCTCTGGCGTCGTTCCTACGATGTGCCGCCGCCGGCCATCGAGGCTGGTAGCGAGTTCAGCCAAGACACTGACCCGCGTTACGCCGGCGAGCCGGTACCCGCCACCGAGTGCCTCAAGGACGTCATCGCCCGTCTGCTGCCTTACTGGGAATCCACCATCGTTCCCGAGATCAAGACCGGCAAGACCGTCATGATCGCGGCCCACGGTAACTCCCTGCGCGCCATCGTCAAGCACCTGGATGAGATCTCCGACGAGGACATCGCCGGCGTCAACATCCCCACCGGTATTCCGCTGGTTTACGAGCTCGACGAAGAGACCCTCAAGCCCATCAAGAAGGGTGGTCGTTACCTAGACCCCGAGGCTGAGGCCAAGATCGCCGCTGTTGCTAACCAGGGCAAGTGAGCTAGTTTTATAACTAGTTAACTTTTTGGTTGCTAATAGCTAGTAATAGCTGCAGATAGCTACATATCTGTGGGGCGAGTGTGAAAAGCGCTCGCCCCACAGTCGTCTTATTTTGGTTTTGGTAACCAGCGCCAGCTGATGCGTTAGCAACTAGACACACTGCCCTATGGCGATTGGTTATGTTATGCATATAAGTTTAGGCGTGGAGTGGACTACATGTTGCACGGGCGAGCGTAAAATTAATGTGCCGGCTGGTAGAATATAAACCAGTTGTATTAGCCCGGAGTGTGTTTATGACCTTTAAAGTTGGCGAGACAGTGGTCTACCCCCACCATGGTGCGGCCCGAATTATTAAAATTCAGGATCGCAAGGTTCGTGGGGAAACGCGGGTGTACCTCACGCTTGAGGTGGCGCAGGGAGATCTAACCATTATGGTCCCTGCTGAAAACGTTGAAGAAATTGGTGTTAGGGACGTAGTAGACCAGGCCGGTCTAGAAAACGTTTTTGAAGTGCTACGCACTGAGCAGGTAGAAGAGCCAACCAACTGGTCGCGTCGCTATAAGGCAAATCAGGAAAAGATTGCTTCCGGGGACGTACTTAAGGTCGCTGAAGTGGTACGTGACCTATCGCGTCGCGATACTGATCGAGGCCTGAGCGCCGGCGAAAAGCGTATGCTTGCCAAGGCGCGTCAGATTTTGGTTTCAGAGCTGGCATTGGCGCAGAAGGTTGAAGAAGCCGCCGCCGAGCAGACTCTGGATGAAGTCCTAGCTGAGTGATAAGCGCGTTTATATCCCAATGAGTGCTTGCGTTGCTGTTTTAACTGCGGCAGGCTCGGGCACCCGCCTGGGTTGCCAGGGTCCCAAGGCTTTGGTGGAGCTAGCTGGCCAGAGCTTGGTGCGTCGCGCAGCAGCCGGATTGTTCGCCTGCCTGCAGGTGGATGCGGTGGTGGTTACCGCCCCGGCTGATTATCTAGAAATCTTCCAGGCTGAACTGGCTGATTTTGACAATTTAGTGGTTGTGGCCGGCTCGGATGTTTCGCGCCAGGCCAGCGTGGCCAACGGTTTGGCTGCTGCGGTTGAGCTGGCGCCGCAGGCAGATGTGGTTTTAATTCACGACGCCGCCCGTTGCTTAACCCCGCCCGCTGCTATTGCCCGCGTGATCGACGCCGTACGTGCAGGTAACCCGGCAGTGATCCCGGCTCTGCCGGTCACTGACACAATCAAAGCGGTAGGCCCCGCCCGCCCGCAGGCTGAGATTGTGGCAGCGCCAGCCGCAGCTGGCACGGCAGTGCCCGCAAATGCGCCGCTGTCTAGCCCTACCCAAGTTGAGCCGGTACGCGAAACTGTAGACCGCCGTCGGCTGCGGGCCGTGCAAACCCCGCAAGGCTTTGAGCGCGAAACCATTTTGCGCTCCCACCAGCTTGGCGCCCAGGCAGCAGCCAGTGAATCCAGCGCCGCCTCAGATGACGCAGGTCTAGCTGAGCAGGCCGGCTACCCGGTGGTGGTTGTGCCCGGAGATACCCTCAGCTTTAAAATCACCACCCCCATTGACCTGGCCCTAGCGCAAGTGTGCGTAAACCAAGGTCTAGCTAATCTTTAAGGAGTAGCCATGGCGCAATTTTTGCTACCTCGCACCGGTATTGGTATGGATGTGCACGCTTTTGCGCCTGAAGGCTCGGGGGTGCCCATGCACCTGGCCTGTCTGGAGTGGCCGGGGGTGACCGGCCTAGCAGGCCATTCTGACGGCGACGTCGTCGCCCACGCCTGCGCTGACGCCCTGTTCGCAGCCGCCGGGCTAGTGATTTAGGCAGTAATTTCGGGGTGGACCGCCCCGAGTTTAAAGGTGCATCCGGCGCCACCTTGCTAGGCGAAGCCGCCCGGCGTGTACGCGCTGCCGGTTACGAGATCGGCAATGTGAGCGTGCAGCTAGTCGGCCAGCGCCCGCGTGTAGCAGGCCGAATTGCCCAGGCCAACGCGGCGCTGAGCCAGGCAGCTGGGGCCGATGTACAAATGAGCGCAACCACCACCGACCACCTAGGTTTCCTAGGTCGCAGTGAGGGTCTAATGGCAATTGCCAGCGCCCTGGTTTACACCAATACGCCCGCCTAAAACTATTACTTTAGGGTTTCGGGTAGCCTTATAGGGTGAGTACCCTCAAGAGTGAACCCTCCCTGAAACTGTATGATTCGGCCAGCCACGCCCTTGTGGCGCTAGCCCCTACGGTTACCCCCGGTAAGGTCACGATCTACCTGTGTGGTGCCACCGTGCAGGGCAGCCCCCACATTGGGCATATGCGCTCAGCCATTGCTTTTGACGTACTAACCCGCTGGCTAGAGTACTGCGGCCAGGAAGTAGTGCTAGTACGCAACGTAACCGACATTGACGACAAAATCCTGGCTAAATCCGCGCAGGCCGGTGCCCCCTGGTGGGCTTGGGCCTACCGCTATGAGCGCGAATTTTCTGCCGCCTACCAGGCTCTAGGGGTTAAAGACCCCACCTACGAGCCCCACGCCACCGGACACGTACCGGACATGATTGACCTGGTGCAGCGCCTGATCGACGCCGGTCACGCCTATGTAGGTAGCCCCGGCAACGTCTACTTCTCAGTGCGTTCCCTGCCCGACTACGGCTCGCTAACCAACCAAAGCCTAGACCAGCTGCGTTCAACTGAGGATGAATCCCAGATTGACGACGCCGTCGAGGCTGACAAACGCGACCCGCGCGACTTTGCCCTGTGGAAAGCCGCTAAACCTAGTGAACCTGCCGACGCCTCCTGGGACACTCCTTGGGGACGCGGCCGCCCCGGCTGGCACCTAGAATGCTCGGCCATGAGCCGACGCTACCTGGGCGACACTTTCGACATCCACGGCGGTGGCATTGACCTGCGCTTCCCCCACCACGAGAATGAGCAGGCCCAATCCCACGGCGCCGGCTGGCCCTTTGTACGCATCTGGGTACACAACGCCTGGGTGACCATTAAGGGTGAAAAGATGAGCAAATCCCTAGGCAACTCCCTAGTTGTCTCTGAACTGCTCAAACAGTACTCAGCTCCAGCTTTACGACTGGTTATCGGTACCACCCACCACCGCTCCACGGTGGAGTTCAGCTCCGACACCCTAGAAGACGCCCAAGCCCTGTGGGATCGCTTTAGCGGGGCCCTGGAACGCGCCGTGAAACTGGCTCCTGAGCTAGCTGAAGTTGATTTAGCGCAGGTAGCGGTCACCAGCGAGTTCCGCGCCGCCATGGATGATGACCTCAACCTGGCTGGGGCCATGACCCAAATTCACGCTGCCCTCAAGCGCCTAAACGTGGCCCTAACTGAGGCTGAAGCCGGTAAGGGCGAAGCTGCGCAGGTAGCTGAAGCCGCCAACCAGCTACGGGTAATGCTTGATATTTTGGGGCTAGATCCACTTTCACCGGTTTGGGCCCGCGCTGGCGTAAGCGAGGAAAACGCAGACAATGCGGCCCTAGCTGCCCTGGGTAACCTGGTGGAAAACCTACTAGAGCAACGCGCTAGTGCCCGCAAAGAAAAAGACTGGGGCCGCGCTGACGCTATCCGTGACGCCTTGGCTAGTGCCGGGGTCGTGGTTGAAGACTCACCTACCGGTGCCCGCTGGCACCTGGGCTGATAGATAAGGAATCCCATGCCTGGAAATGACCGTCCCCACGGCGCTCGCCGTCGTCCTGGTAGTAAAAAAGGCCCCCAGGTTGGCACTGGTGGGCACCGCCGCAAGGCCCTAGAAGGGCGCGGACCCACCCCCAAGGCAGAAGACCGTCCCTACCACCCTAAACACAAGGCCAAGCTGCGCGCTGAGCTAAAGCCGCTGCCGCTCAGCCCACCCGTGAACGTCAGCTAGAAAAGATCCGTAACCGCATTGCGGTGCCCGCAGACCACGAAATTATTTGTGGCCGCAACGCCTGCGCCGAGGCGGCCCGCGCCCGTGTACCTGTCACGCGCGTATTCATGGCGGTATCCGCTGAAAACGATGACCGTCTAGGGGCTGTGGTACGCCGCGCCACCCTGGAGGGTGCGCCCGTATTTGAGGTCACCAAGCTGGAGCTAGAAGCCCTCACTCAAGGCGCTGTGCACCAGGGTGTGGCCATGGAAATTGCCGCCTATGACTACGCTGACGCCCTAGAGCTACTAGATCGCGTCAGCGCCACCGGCCGCAAGCCCCTATTTGTGGCCCTAGACCAGGTTACTGACCCCCACAACCTGGGTGCGGTGCTGCGTAGTGCGGGTGCGTTTGGGGCCGACGGCGTCATCATCCCGCAGCGTCGCAGCGCAGACGTTAACGCCACCGTGTGGAAGGTTAGTGCTGGCGCCGCCGCGCGCGTGCCGGTAGCTAAAGAAACCAACCTGGTGCGTACGCTAGAAGCCTTTAAGGCACGCGGCTGCTTTGTGGTGGGTCTAGACGGTAACGGCAGCGTTAGCGTCGATAACCTAAACCTGGCTGACCAGCCGCTAGTGCTGGTAACTGGGGCTGAAGGCAAGGGCCTATCACGCCTAGTGCGTGAGACCTGCGACGAAATCGCCTCGATTAACATCCGTGCCGCCGTTGAAAGCCTCAACGCGGCTGTGGCCACCGGTATCGCCCTATATGAGGTAGATCGGGTGCGCCGTACCACTCAGGGCGATTAATCCCTGATAATAGCTATTGGTTGACGCGGGTCGGGCATGGCGCCCGACCTGCCAATTGCTATAAGGAGCTAAGGCAATGGACGCCTCTAAGTTGGATCTAGGTGGCGCGCTGGCTTACGGCGCGGATTACAACCCAGAGCAGTTCGACGACGCCACCTTTGCGCGTGACCTGGAACTGATGCGCCAAGCCCAGGTGAACTTGGTGAGCCTGGGAATTTTTTCCTGGACGCGACTAGAACCCAGCGAGGGCAACTACCGCCTGGACTGGCTAGAGCAGCTAATCGACCGCCTATGGCAGGCAGGTATTAGCGTGGACCTGGCTACCGCCACCGCCTCCCCGCCAGCCTGGCTGGGGCGCCACTACCCCGATACTTTGCCGGTGCGCGCTGATGGATCCGTCTACTCTTGGGGTTCGCGTCAACAGTATTGCCCCAGCTCATACCGGTTCAGGGTAGCCGCTAATGCGCTCACAGCGCGCCTAGTGGAGCGTTTTGCTGCCCACCCGGCAGTGGTGGCTTGGCATGTTTCAAACGAGTATGGCTGCCATATTCGTGAATGTTTCTGCCAGCGCTGTGCCCAGGCTTGGCGTGACTGGCTTAAAAAGCGTTACTGCTGTTTGGACGCCTTAAACCGGGCTTGGGGCACCAATTTTTGGTCCCAGTTCTATACCGACTGGGAGCAGGTTATCCCTCCGCGTATCACCCCCAGTTTCGCTAATCCCAACCAGATGCTTGATTGGCGCCGTTTTAGCAGTGACAACCTAAATCCGGTTACCTATCTGAAGCCGCCCTGATCCGTGCCGGGCTAGCTAAAGTAGGCCGGGCCGTGCCGGTAACTACCAACTTTATGGATGCCTTTGAGGCCCTGGACTATTTCGACTGGGCTAAAGACATTGACCTGGTAGCTAACGACTCCTACCCAGACCCGGCTGATCCGCGCGCCGCCCACCAGCTGGCTTTCACCGGGGATCTGATGCGTGGCCTGGGTGGCGGGCGCCCCTGGTTGCTTATGGAGCAGGCGCCCGGTGCGGTGCAGTGGCGTGCACGCAACGCGGTAAAAGCTCCGGGGGAGTACTTGCTTTGGTCCTTGGCGCACGTTGCTCATGGGGCCGACGGCGTCATGCAGTTCCAGTGGCGCCAGTCCGTTGCAGGGGCGGAAACTTTCCACGGCGCCATGGTGCCCCACAGCGGCACCCAGTCGATGCAGTGGCGCCAAACTGTGGAACTAGGTCAAGTGCTCAAGCGCCTGGTTCCAGTGGTAGGCCAGCGTAGCCAGGCCCAGGTAGCCATCATGCTGGACTGGCCCTCGATGTGGGCCCAAAATGCTGCCATTGGCCCCGATGAGGCCACCCACGGCCTGCAAATTCCGTCGCTAAGCGCTCCCGCCGGCAGTGCGCTACGCGCCGCCCAGGCTTGGCACGCTACCTGTTTCGAGGCCGGCTACGCGATAGACATTGTCCAGGTGGATGCTGGCCTGGATGATTACAGCCTAATCGTGGTCCCAGAAATCTTCATGACCTACCCTCAGCTAGCTCAGAGACTAAACCAAGCCGCCAGTCGCGGCGCCCAGGTAGTAATTACCGCCCGCACCGGCGTCGTGGACCAAAGTGGGCACGGCGTCGTCGGCGGCTATTTAAGCCAGGGCCTCAGCGCGGACTACCCCAGCGTCAACGGCGAGTGCCTAGGCTGCTCTGCCCGGGGAGACCAGGCAGAACCTCCCGCCGCCACTATGAGCCTGGCTGAGCTAACCGGCGTGCGGGTGCTAGACCAAATCCCGGTGCTCGACGCCCCCGTCTCGGCCTGGAACTGGGAAGGTGTCCCCGACGCCTCTCAGCCCCTAGCTCAAGCCGTCGCCAAAGGCCTAAACCGCAACCTGCAATTCACCCTCGATGCCCACGGCCCCCTGGCGCGGCTACTAGCCCGCAGTGAAAACGCCCCGCTGGTGGCTTACGGCTGGAGTGAAAACCTGGCCATCAACGACGACGTCGAAATCCTGGCCTCCTACGCCACCGGCCGCCTAGCTGGGCAAGGCGCCATCACCCGCCGCCCCCAAGGCGCCGGGGCCGCCTGGTACATCAGCTGCGACCTAACCCCCGCAGCGCGCGCACACCTACTCAAACTGGCTGGCGCCTACGCGCGACTACGCCCAGTATTTGCTCACCCACTACCGGCCGGGGTCAGCGCCCACCAGCGTGGCAGCTGCCTGTTCCTGCTTAACTTCGCCGCCACCAGCGCCGAAATAGCCGGCGTAGTGGGCTACGACCTAGTCGGGGCGAACCAGGTGACCGGACATCTAGTGCTGCCCCCACGCAGCGGCGCAGTTATCCAAATGGCCTAAAATCTCTAGCTTTTTAAAGCAAACTTGAGACAATAAGAACCTAAATGTCGACAATCTGGGAGGCATCATGGCTGATAACGCCCCTAACTTCATCCGTCGAAGCGGCTTTATAAGCTCGGTTAAGGCAGACGATCAGACCATCGATAAGGTGCTAGCCAACTTAGGTGTGCTGGCACTACTCGGTGAGCCGGTGCTGCCCCAGCACCGCTCGATCAGCGTACTAGTTAGCGACCAAAACCAGGTGGCTACCGTCAAAAATGGCGAGCTAGCCCCCGGCCTAGACCTATCTGACCTGGTCTACAAGCTAGCTACAGAGCTAGAAGCCGATGTACTAATTGGCCCGGCCCGCTACGACGCCTCAGCCGGCTCCGATGAGGACTACGAACCTGACTACGCCGCCCTGCGCGTAGCGGTGCTCACCCCGATGAGCGCCTATACGGTGCCGCTACAGTCCACCCTGCTAGAGCGCACCCTGGCGGTAGTGAACCTGCCCGAAATTGACCGTCGCCTGGTGCTTTACGCCGGTGACGGGCTCGAAATCGGTGACCTAGGTTGGGATGAAGAGCAGCTGCCGAGCCTGGTGCTGCGCTCCTACAAGGGTGAGCTGAGCCTTTCGGTAGTCACCAGTGGAGACCTAGACGATGACTCTGAGGTAGTCACTGTGCTGCGACGTCGTGAATGGGTGGTGTGGCCCAAGGGGCGCATCGCCAAGGCTCGCAAGGAGGAGCTAGCCGCCGCTCTGGCTGCCCCCACCCACGCCGCTGAGCTCAGTGTGGTCACCCCGAATGCTGACGTTGAGGCTTTGGACAAGGCCCTGGCTGCAGACAGTGGCAATGGTGTCGACGGCGCCGCCCCGGTGTTAGAGGCCCTGGGCTTGCCGCAGTGGCTGGGCCCCTGGCTACGCGGGGAAATCGCCACCAGCGCCGTGGAGGATGTAGTAGTGCATGAACCGCGCGGCTTGAGCAACGCGGTGGGCCGCAGTGTTTCCATGATGCTAGACGACTCGGCCGTGTCCGGCCCCAGCTTCTGGCAGGGCTACACCCGTACCGTCACCGACCAGCCCTGGCTGTTTAGGGCTGCCCACCTGCTAGAGGCAGGTGCCGGTGGGGCGCTAGTGGGCACGGCCCTAACCCGCCGCCTACGTAAAGGTGGGGGCCTGAGCGGCACCCTGCTAGTTATGGGCGCGGGCCTAGTGGTAGATAGCGCGGCAGAGTTTGCCTTGGCGTCTTGGACCCGTGCGCGTGAGCTGCGCCGCCGCGCGGTTGTGGCCGAGCGTGAAGCCCGCCGCGCCGCTGCCGCACAGTAAAACCTGCTGAGCGCTAATATGCGCTGAGCGGCGCTGCGCGCGGTAGTGGCCCTAGCTGCTGCGCGCTGGCACTGCGCGAGTGGCCTGAAAAGCGCCCTGAGATGCGCTAATACTGGGCGCGATTTATAAACTTTGGCCGGCTAGTGGTTTTCCACTAGCCGGCCTTGTATTGGTTGTGCCAGGCAATTTGGTTATGCCCAGTGTGGACAGCGCCCGCGGTGGTGGTGGCGCCACGGTTTGGCGCCACCAGGCGGCAGCGCCCGTGGCAGCGCCCGTGGTGGCGGTAGCCCGGGTTGGACGCCGCCAGGCGGCTACTCGCCCTTGAACTTCAAGTTGGCGGTAAAGCCCATCGGGTTGACGCTGTACTCCTCCACCGCTTCCTGGTCGCGGGCGGCGAATTCGGCGTCGTCTTCATCGCTGGTGCCCGTGGCGTAGTCGATGTCATCTAGAACACTGGGGCGCAGCTGCTCATTACCGCTGATCACGGAATGTTCGTCGGGGCGGTTAGCCAGCACGTTGGCCACATAGTCAGCTACGGCGTCCTGCATAGAAACGTCATAACCGGCAGCCTCAGACATATACCAGCGGTGCTCAAGTACCTCGTGGAAGATTTCCGCAGGCTCTAGCTTGCTGCGCATCTCGGCGGGCACAGCCGCAATAGTGGGCTCGAAAACGTCTGCCAACCAGGCGTGGGCAGCGATTTCCAGCGGCTCGTTTTTGCGGTTCCACAGGCTGCGGTAAGCCTCCAGATCGTTGAGCATACGTCGGCCCTGGCCCTCTTGTACGTCCAGGCCGGTTAGGCGCATGATCTGACGGTGGTAGTGTCCGGCGTCAACCACCTTGGGCTGGATAGACAGGTGGGTGCCGTCCAGGTCCGTGGTCATTGATAGTTCGCCGACGTCGAAACCCAGAGAGTTTAGACGCTCAATACGGTTAGCTACACGCCAACGCTCAGACATGGAGAGGACTCTTCACCGGTGAGCACGTCCCACAGCTCCAGGTAGCGCGTGACAATACGGTCACCGACGTCGATAGTGTCAACGTCTTCCTCAAGTAGACCACCAGCCTGCAAGTCCATTAGTTCACCAATGATGTTGGTGCGGGCCAGCTCAATGTCATACATGCGCTTACCAGAGGTGAGGCCCTCAGGGTGAAGCTCGCCGGTTTCGGCGTCAACCAGGTAGGCGGCGAAAGCCCCGGCGTCGCGCCTAAAGAGCGTGTTGGATAGGGACACGTCTCCCCAGAAGAAACCCAGCAGGTGCAAGCGCACTAGCAGCACCGCGAGTGCGTCAATTAGGCGCGTGGCGGTTTCAGGGCGCATGTACTGGCTAAACAGGGCGCGGTAAGGCAGTGAGTAAGACAGGTGCTCAGTGATCAGTACGGAGTTGAGTTCTTCGCCGTTGGCGTCAACGCGGCCGGTAATAACTGCGATTGGGCGCACGCAGGGCGCCCCTAAACGCAGCAGGTCACGCAGCATTTCGTATTCGCGGTCAGCTACAAAAGAACTGATTTCCTTAACTGCAATTACATTGGAGTTAAGGTTTACAAACCGCACGATGTGGCGGGAAATACCACGCGGAAGAGCAGCCAGAACCTCTGGTGGCCACTGCTCTAGCGGGATATTCCAAGGTAGGTCGAGGAGCGCGGGATCCACGCTCATAGATTTGATGTTAATGGCCTGAGCCATGATCACCCTTCCACAGATGAATAAAGCGGGGTAGCTACCGAGTGGCAGCCACCCCGCTTAGGTGTGTTAGGTATTTGGCGTCTGCCGCCGCGCTAATGGTAGCGCCGCGTAGTTGCCAAATCCGCTAGGCACTCAGGCCGGCAGACGGTTACCCGTGGCGGAGGAGAACAGGTGCTCCTGGCCGGGGCGGATGCGCACGTGGATGACCTCGCCGTTGGCGGGGGCGGTGCGCGGAGGTACGCGAACGATCATCTGGCTGGAGTCCTCGCCACTGCCGAGCTTGTGGGCGGACTTTTCAGCACCCACCAGCTCGCCGTAGACGTAAGCGTCACTGCCCAGTTCCTCCACGAAGGAGATACGTACCGGGATGGAGTCTGCGTCGCCTTCGCTGACCACGTCGAGGGCTTCGGGACGGAAGCCGATGGTCAGGGTCTTGGCGTCTTCGGCAGCTAGAGCCTCAAGGGTGACGCGCGGCAGACGAATCTTGGCGCTACCCAGCTTGGCGACGTCGCCGTCGAGGTCGAAAGTACCCAGGTTCATGGCAGGAGAGCCAATGAATCCGGCCACGAACTCGTTGGCGGGCTTGTCGTACATTTCGCGCGGAGAGCCTACCTGCTGGAGCAGGCCATCCTTAAGTACGGCGATACGGTCACCCATGGTTAGAGCTTCAGTCTGGTCGTGGGTTACGTAGACCGTGGTTACACCCAGCTCACGCTGCAGCGAGGCAATCTGGGTGCGGGTCTGTACGCGTAGCTTCGCGTCCAGGTTCGACAGCGGTTCATCCATGAGGAATACCTTGGGCTTACGCACAATGGCGCGGCCCATGGCTACACGCTGACGCTGACCACCGGATAGAGCCTTGGGCTTGCGCTCCAAGTATTCGGTTAGACCCAGGATCTTGGCTGCCTCTTTAACGCGGCGGTCAATCTCTTCCTTCGGGGTACCTGCGATCTTAAGCGCAAAACCCATGTTGTCGTGCACCGACATGTGGGGGTAGAGCGCGTAGTTCTGGAACACCATAGCGATGTCGCGGTCCTTGGGCTGGACGTCGGTGACGTCGCGGTCGCCGATTAGGATGCGGCCAGCGTTCACATCCTCTAGACCTGCGAGCATGCGCAAAGAAGTGGACTTACCGCAGCCAGACGGACCCACAAGTACCAGGAATTCGCCGTCAGCGATCTCCAAGTTGAGGGCGTCGACAGAGGGGCGGTCGTTACCAGGGTAGATCCTGGTTGCATGGTCAAAAGTTACTGATGCCATGACTTGCTTCCCTTCACCGGCAGGTACGTGCCGGACGATCCGTTGTGAAAGGTGTCCATGCGTGTCCGCACTGACACAAATCTCGTTTTCTTGCGGTTGAGGTTCATCCCCCAACCATGACCAAGTGTGTCATATGTAATAGCTGCTGGGTAGAGTTTGTTCAGAATTGCAGTTGTTATGTGTCTGTAATCACTGAAGTGGTATCGCTGGGCTGCTATTTTCACAGGAAACCATTAGCTTTGGGCGCGTAAGCTAGCCCGAGAAGTTAATTTTTAAACTACCGTGAGGTGGCGCGTCAGCGTCGGCTCCAGATACATGAGGAGTTCCCCAGTGGTGTCTTCCAGTAGTGCTCGCGCCGCACGTGAGCGCGCCAAGCAGCTGCGCGCAGAGCAAGAACGCAAAGAGCGTCGTGGCAAAATTGCCCGCCGAACCGTTTTGGGAGCTGGCTGCGTGACGATCGTAGGTGGGGCCGCAGGCCTAGTGTTCTACGAACGCTCACAGAACAAAGAAGGTGGCGGCGCTAAGGGCAAGGCCGCAAGCGCTGGCGCCGTCGACTACACCAAGCTCGACGAGACCAGCCTCAAGAGCAAGCTAGCCAACCGTAAAGGCGTGCCTAAACTCGTACTAGTTGACGGCTCACTGCCCTTCGGTAAGGGTCCGGTGCCGGGCACAATGAACACCGGCACCAAGAACGTAATCGAGGTTGTCTTCGACTACGCCTGCTCGCACTGTGCCGAGTTTGAATCTGTGCACGCCGCCGAGCTCAAGAGCATCATTGACACCGGCAAGGCCACGGTAGTGCTGCGCCCCTGCAAGATCCTGGGCTCCGCCTGGTCTGACCTGGCCGACTCCTTCATGGGCACGGTGCTAGACCGCGAGCCCGCCAAGGCTTGGGCCATGCACACCGCTATCTTTGCGCAGCTAGAAAGCGCCATTAAGAGCGGCGCCCAGCAGTACCCCGGCATTGACGCCATCGTCAGCGCCGCTAACGCCGTGGGTCTAAAGGCAGACACCATCACTGACGCCACCAACTCAGCTCAGACCAATGCCTATGAAAACTGGACCAAGCTAGGCACCACCAGCTTCACCAACCAGAACCTGGCCGGCACCCCCACCATCTTTATCAACGGGGTTAACGTAAACCTGGCCCAGCTGCAAGAGCAGGGGTCGCTGCAAAAGCTGTTGCTGCCCGGAGCCACAATCACCCCGGCCCCCACCAACTAAGCCGCCACCTGGCCGCCGTCCTTATATTTAAGGGCGGCGGTACCTTTTTAGTGCTGTCTTAGGCAGGTAGAGTGAGAACCATGCGTAAACCTGTTGATGCAACCCAGACCCCTGCATGGGGCAAGCTAGAGCAGCTACACAAGGAGCTAGCTCCTAACCTACGTGAGTGGTTCGCCCAGGACCCAGCCCGCGCTGAGCGCTACACTTACCAGCTGGCTGACCTGCACGTGGACCTGTCTAAGAACCTTATTAACGACGACGTTCTCGCAGCTCTGCTAGAGCTAGCTGAGCAGGTGGATGTGGCCGAGCGCCGCGAAGCCATGTTCAACGGCGAGCACATCAACATCACTGAAGACCGCGCCGTGCTGCACACCGCCCTGCGTCGCGCCGAGGGCGACACCCTAGAGGTCGACGGTCAGAACGTGGTAGCCGACGTACACGCCACCCTAGCCAAGGTTTACGCCTTCGCTGAAGAGGTGCGCTCTGGCGTTTGGCGCGGCGTCACCGGCAAGCCCATCTCCACCGTAGTGAACATTGGTATTGGTGGCTCTGACCTGGGCCCGGTCATGGTTTACGAAGCTCTGGCTCCCTACCGTCAGCCCGGCCTGGAGTGCCGCTTCATCTCCAACATTGACCCCACTGACTGCGCCGAGACCGTCGCAGACCTGGACCCCGAAACCACCCTGTTCATCATTGCCTCCAAGACCTTCACCACCTTGGAGACCTTGACCAATGCCCGCATGGCCCGCGACTGGTTCCTATCCTCCCTAGAGGCCAAGGGCATCTCCACCGAGGGTGCTATCGCTAAGCACTTCGTGGCCGTCTCTACCGCTCTGGACAAGGTAGCCGAGTTCGGTATTGACCCCAAGAACGCTTTCGGTTTCTGGAACTGGGTTGGTGGCCGCTACTCCGTGGACTCCGCCGTGGGTACCGTTCTGGCCGTGGCCGTGGGTCCGGATAACTTTAACCACTTCCTAGCCGGTTTCCGCGCCGTCGACGAGCACTTCCGCAACACCGAGCCGGCCAAGAACGTGCCGCTGCTAATGGGTCTGCTCAACATCTGGTACGTGAACTTCTTCGGTGCCGCCTCCCACGCGGTGCTGCCTTACGACCAGCACCTACACCGCTTCGCTGCCTACCTGCAGCAGCTAACCATGGAGTCCAACGGTAAGCGCGTGCGCTGGGACGGTACCCCGGTCACCTCCGCCACTGGCGAGATCTTCTGGGGCGAGCCGGGCACCAATGGTCAGCACGCCTTCTACCAGCTGATCCACCAGGGCACCCAGCTGATCCCGGCTGACTTCATCGCCATGGCTAACCCGGCTCACCCGGTGCGCGACGGCGAGCAGGACGTGCACGAGCTGTTCCTGTCTAACTTCCTGGCTCAGACTGCCGCTCTGGCCTTCGGTAAGACCGAGGCTGAGGTGCGCGCCGAGGGCACCCCCGAGGAGATCGTGCCCGCCCGCATCTTCCCCGGTAACCGTCCCACCACCTCCATCCTGGGCCCCGAGCTGAGCCCGGCAGTGGTTGGTCAGCTGATTGCCCTCTACGAGCACATCACCTTCGTGCAGGGCATCGTTTGGGGTATCGACTCCTTTGACCAGTGGGGTGTGGAGCTAGGTAAGAAGCTGGCTCTGCAGATTGCCCCGGCTGTCTCCGGCGACGCCGAAGCTCTAGCCGCCCAGGACGCCTCCACCCAGGCCCTGATCAAGGCCTACCGCGAGCTGCGTCACTGAGCTTGGCTAGCTGAGTCGCTGCGGCTTAAACAGCCGCAGCGACTAGGCGCTTAGCTAGCAAGTCTTAAAAAGCACTTTGGCTAGCCGAGTTTTAAAAGCGCTGTAGCGCCAGAAGCTGTAGCTGCTAAAAGTAGTGGCCGGCCGTCATTGACGGCCGGCCACGCTGGCTTTTTGTAAGCGTTTTAGAGATGTTGCAGGGCTGTGTGCTAAGGCGTTTTAGCGCAGGCCCTGTTCCAGTACGCGCTTGGCGTAGGTTAGGCGCTGGCTGTTGTTAGCGAACTGCAAGCTAGGTGGTCCATCCAGGAGCAGGGTGGCTAGGCCATGCACATAGGCCCATAGGGCCATTTGCTGTTCTTCACTGGCTTGGGGGTAGATGTTTTCGCATAGCGCGCTTAGCTGTTTGCGTGAGCTAGCTACGGCGGAAACAAAGTTAACGTCGCTTTCTGGCGTGTACATGTCAGAGCGGAACATGATGCGGAAAACGCCAGGGTTTTCTAAAGCAAAGCGCACGTAGGCATAACCGATGGCAACCGCGTCACCTTTATCGCGAGCGCTAGCCAAAACCTCAGACAAAGACGTGAATCCGCCTGTCACTAAAGCGGTAATGATGGCTTCACGATTAGTGAAGTAGTGATAGGGCGCCTGGTGAGTGCAGCCAGCGCGGCGGGCTACCTCGCGCATACTTAAGCCGGCAGGGCCGAACTCGTCGAGTAGCTGCGTGGCAGAAACCAAAATGGCGTCGCGTAAATTTGAGCTGGTTTTAGGCTGTTTGGGCACGCCTATAGCATAGTCATTACGAAAGTTAGACGCTGTCTAAAATCATAGAAGTAGAAATAGCTAGCCCCATATTTGGTCACGAACTTCACTAAAACTACCGATATGGGCAGTTTCGATAATTTTATACGTCTATTTTGTGATGCTTATGTCACTAGATTGAAAATGTGGCCTACGTCGGCCCGCTTGCGTATAGCTAGCAAAATTTGCCAGACTTAGGCGGTAACGCCGCTTTAGCTCAGTTGGTAGAGCAGCTGTCTTGTAAACAGCAGGTCATCGGTTCGAGTCCGATAAGCGGCTCCAATATTGGCTGCAAAGCTACATTTTTGGTCGCATATGGCCCTATGTGGCTGTGTATGGTGCGTTGGCACGAGCTGGCGCCCCGATCTGGCCCCTAAACTATCGCCACCTGAGAAACCCCAGCGCCTTTTAAACGCGCCCTTAAGTATCCTGTTAATAAGGCAAAATTCTTTGATTTAAGGATGCTTTATGCGCGCAGTCATTATGAACGCCCCCGGCGAGGTAGTGGTCGAACAGCGCCCCCTGCCAGTTATCCAAAAGCCCACTGACGCCGTCATCAAACTAGCTGCCAGCTGCATCTGTGGCTCAGACCTGTGGCCCTATCGCGGTATCCGCCCGGTAGACCATGAGGCTATGGGCCACGAATATGTGGGTGAAGTGGTTGAGGTGGGCGCCGAGGTTACCAGCATTAAGCCTGGCGACTTTGTGGTGGGCTCCTTCTGCGCCTCCTGTGGCGAGTGTGAAATCTGCCAGGCCGGCTACCCCTCACGCTGCCAGCGCGCCATCGAGGCTGGTGAGGCCTATGTGCGCGGGGCTCAAGCGGAATACCTGCGGGTGCCCTTCGCTGACGGCACGCTAGTGGCCACCCCCCTCCAAGCCTGAACCGGAACTCATCCCTGACCTGCTGGCGGCCTCTGATGTGTTAGGTACTGGTTGGTTTGCGGCTGATGCGGCGGGCGCGGCTGCGGGTAAGACTATTGCTGTTGTTGGCGACGGCGCCGTCGGGCTAGGGGCCGTTATTGGCGCCGCCCAGCTGGGGGCGAAGCGCGTAATTGCCATGTCTCGCCACGAAGCGCGCGCCAAACTGGCCCGCGAATTTGGGGCTACCGACGTCGTCGCTGAACGCGGAGAAGCAGGTGCCGCCAAGGTTAAAGAGTTAACCGGAGGGTATGGGGCCCACGGCACTGCTGAAGCTGTAGGCACCGAGCAAGCCATGCAACAGGCCCTAGCCTCTACCCGCTACGGCGGCTATGTGGGCTTTGTGGGCGTACCCCACGGCGGCACCATCAGCGTAGATCAGCTATTTGGCAAGGAAGTACACCTATTTGGTGGCCCTGCACCCGTGCGCCGCTACCTGCCGCAGCTGATCAAGCTGATCTTTGAGCGCAAAATCCACCCCGGCAAGGTGTTCGACCTGGTGCTATCCATTGAGCAGGCCGCCGAAGGCTACGCCGCCATGGACCAGCGCCGCGCCACCAAGGTGATGTTGACCTTCTAATTAATCCAAAGACCAATCAACCGGGCTAACGCCTTGCTGTTCCAGCAAGGCGTTAGCCCTGGAAAAGGGCTTGGAACCAAAAAATCCGCGTGAAGCACTCAGCGGTGAGGGGTGGGCGCTAGCAATAATCGGGGTGTTGCCCAGCATAGGAGTCAGCGACTGGGCCTGGCGGCCCCACAAAATCGCCACCAGCGCGCTATCGCGCGCCACCAGGGCTTTAATGGCCGCCTCGGTAACCTTCTCCCAACCCCAACCTTGGTGCGAAGCCGCCTGACCAGGGCTAACTGTAAGTACGCGGTTTAATAGCAGCACCCCACGCTGACTCCACGGCGTCAAATCCCCACTAGTAGGAATCGGCACCCCCAGATCGGCGTGCAGCTCCTTAAAAATGTTTTGCAGCGACTTGGGCGGCTTAACCCCCGGCGCTACCGAAAAGCTCAAGCCCACCGCGTGCCCCGGCGTCGGATAGGGGTCCTGACCCACAATCAGCACTTTCACCGCCGGCAAAGGTTGGGTAAAAGCCCGCAGCACATTAGTTCCCACCGGCAGATAGCCACGCCCAGCAGAGACTTCGGCGCGCAGACGCTGGCCGATTTCGTGAATTATGGGCTCCACCGGTTCCAGGGCGGGTAGCCAAGAAGGGTCAACAAGTTGGCTCAGCGGCTTAGCATTCATGCCATAAGCTAACCGGCTCCGATGTGTGCTGTGCTCAAAAGGGGCCTTAACCCGGTAGCCTGTTAGCGTGGAATACGAGTACCCAGCCGACGAATTCGACGAGCCCAATGACAGCGTCCTGCCCGCAGGAGTGCATCGCCGCCCCCTACCAGCCTGGCGCAACTGGCTACCCCTGCTACTAATTGTGGTGATTGTGCCCGCCCTAGCTTGGGGGGCCCTGGCCCTATTTAAAGTAGCTGGTGGCACCAACTCCAGTGTGGCCACCTCAATTGCCACCAAGATGGCCAGCAACAAAACAACGGCTAAAGCCAAGGCGACGACGTCGGCCTCAACTGAGGCTAAACCCAATAAACCCAATGCCACAGTGATAACCACCCAAGCACCTGCTCCTACCCCCACTCCCACCCCCACCCAGTCGATCGACTACACCGTGGGCATTACTGTGCATAACGGCACCGACACTGCCGGGCTGGCTGGCCGAGCCGGTTCTAGCCTGGAAGGGGCTGGGTTTACCTCTGTAACCGTCTCGCCCGGGGTTTACTCCCAAGAGACCCCCACTGAATCCACGGTTTACTACGCCAGTGAAGATCGGGAAGCTGTTGCTAAGGCAGTGGCTAAAGAACTGGGTATCTCCAATGTGGAACTGTCTGCTGAGCAGGCCAGTTCCAACCCCATTGTGGTGGTTTTGCGCAGCTAAAGGCGTCATTGGTGGCCGCTAGGCCCTAGCCTCACCCGTCCTGGCTGGAAGGTGGGTGTGTTTGCTAACGGCCTAGCGCCTTGCACTCGCAGGGCGAGAGTGCCAACATATTAGTTAGCACTCCAAACGTGAGAGTGATAAGACCAGCCGGAAGGTGAGGGTCTGGTTGCGCTGAGACATGAACAGCGTGGCCATACTCGTCCGTCGCGGGCACCACCCGGCATCCAACTTTGGAGAAATAAATGTCCAAGATCATCGCTTTCGATGAAGAGGCCCGTCGTGGCATGGAGCGCGGCCTAAACACCCTAGCGGACACCGTTAAGGTCACCCTAGGTCCCAAGGGCCGCAATGTCGTCCTAGACAAGAAGTGGGGCGCCCCCACCATCACCAACGACGGCGTCACCATCGCCAAGGAGATCGAGCTCGAAGAGCCTTTCGAGAAGATCGGTGCTGAGCTGGTCAAGGAAGTTGCTAAGAAGACTGACGACGTCGCCGGTGACGGTACCACCACCGCTACCGTTCTGGCCCAGGCCCTGGTTCACGAGGGTCTGCGCAACGTAGTGGCTGGCGCCAACCCCATTGCTCTGCGTCGCGGTATCGACAAGGCCGTTGAGGCTGTTGTTGAGCGCCTGCTCAGCGACGCCACCGAGGTTGAGACCACCGAGCAGATCGCCAACACCGCCTCCATCTCTGCTGCCGACAAGCAGATTGGTAGCCTGATCGCCGAGGCTATGGAGAAGGTTGGCCACGAGGGTGTTATCACCGTCGAGGAGTCCAACACCTTCGGCCTGTCCCTCGAGGTTACCGAGGGTATGCGCTTCGACAAGGGCTACATTTCCCCCTACTTCGTCACCGACGCCGACCGCCAGGAAGCCGTGCTGGAAGACAGCTACGTCCTGCTGGTTGAGTCCAAGATTTCCAACGTCAAGGACCTGCTACCGCTGCTAGAGAAGGTTATGCAGAGCGGCAAGCCCCTGACCATCATTGCCGAGGACGTCGAGGCTGAAGCCCTGGCCACCCTGGTAGTCAACCGCCTACGCGGCACCTTCAAGTCCGTGGCCGTCAAGGCCCCCGGCTTCGGTGACCGTCGCAAGGCCATGCTGCAGGACATGGCTATCCTCACCGGTGGTACCGTGATCAGCGAGACCGTTGGCCTCAAGCTTGAGAACACCACCCTGGAAGACCTGGGGTCCGCCCGCAAGGTGGTTGTCACCAAGGACGAGACCACCCTGATTGAGGGCGCTGGCGACAAGGAAGCTATCGAAGCCCGCGTCTCCCAGATCCGCAACGAGATCGAGAACTCCGACTCCGAGTACGACCGCGAGAAGCTCTCCGAGCGCCTGGCCAAGCTGGCCGGTGGCGTGGCCGTCCTCAAGTCCGGTGCCGCCACCGAGGTGGAGCTCAAGGAGCGCAAGCACCGCATCGAGGACGCCGTGCGTAACGCTAAGGCTGCCGTGGAAGAGGGTATCGTCGCCGGTGGTGGCGTGGCCCTGATCCAGGCCGCTGAGGTACTCGACTCCCTAGAGCTAGAGGGTGACGAGGCTACCGGTGCCAACATCGTTAAGGTTGCCGTTGAGGCTCCCCTCAAGCAGATCGCCGTTAACGCTGGTCTAGAGGGCGGCGTCGTGGTTGAGCGCGTACGCAACCTGTCCACCGGCGAAGGCCTAAACGCTGCTACCGGCGAGTACGTCAACCTGCTGGCTGCCGGCATCGCCGACCCGGTTAAGGTGACCCGCTCTGCTCTGCAGAACGCTGCCTCCATCGCTGGTCTGTTCCTGACCACCGAAGCTGTTGTGGCCGACAAGCCCGAGCCCCCGGCTCCGGCTGCTCCCGGCGCCGACGACATGGGTGGCATGTACTGAGCCGCTAAGCATTAGCTATAGCCGCCTGGGCCTCGTGAAATGCACGAGGCCCAGGCCTTTTTATAGCTATGGTTTATGGCCTTAACTGACTTGGTTTGCGCTTATAAAACCAAGTTCTAACAAAGTGTTAGGTAAACGTCATGTTTGGACGGCCTGCCGTCGGCTGACACTGGCTAGCATAGGGGTGTGTTGAAGTTGAAGTGTAAGCGCAGGGTTGTAGTAGCCCTGCTATCGGTGACGTCGCTAGTTGGTGCTAGCGCTGGAGCGGTTGCCTACGCTAACTCCTATACCTCGCGCGTAGTGCCCTCTACTACTGTCTCGGGTGTGGATATCAGTGGGCTTAATACCAAAGCCCTAACAGCCAAGCTGGAACGAGCCGCAGCTGAAACTAAATTTGTTATCAACACCGACGGTAAAGCCTCAACCTACACTGCCAGCCAGCTAGGTCTAAGCCTCAACACTAAAGAGCTGGTAAAGCAGGCTATGGCTCCCAGTCGTGACGTAACCAAGCGTTACAGCGCGCTATTCGATGAGCACTCGCTGCAGGCCAAATTCTCCCTGAAAACCTCAGCAGTAACCGAGGTAGCCACCAAGCTAAATGCTCAGCTTAAAAACCCGGCTAAAGACGCCCAGGTGGTGCTAGCCGGTGACGGTGAAAGCCTAAGTGCCACCGCCGCCCAAACCGGTGAGCGGGTAGATTCTGCTGCCCTAGCCAAGCTAGTGCACGAAAAGGTACAGCTGGGTAAAACCGTCTCTATCACCGCCCCGGTAACCACCCACAAGCCCGACATTTCCACTGCCGAGGCCACGGCTGCTGCCGCCGGCGCCGCTAACATGCTTACCCCCACCGTCACTTTGACTGACGGCATTGACAGCTTTGGCGCCACCAACGCCGATAAAGCCAGCTGGCTCAGCTTCAAACGCACCAGCTCAGGTGTAAGCGTGGTGTATGACCAGGACAAGATCAAAGCCTGGGTAACTAAGGTAGCCAAAGGCACCGAAACCAAGGCGGCTGCCCCCAGCCTGCGCACCGTGGATGCTAAAGGCAACCAGGTGGCCGTAACCACCGTAGGGGACGTAGCTTACACGGCCTCCAACATTGGTCAGGTAACCAGCGAAATGATCACCGCGCTAAATGCCGGTGAAGACTACTCTGGCTCCTTTGACTACGCCGAAGGCTACGTATGGCAAGACCGCCACCAGCCTGAAGGCAAGGAAGTAACCGCCTACCAGCCCGCCAGTAACGAAAAATGGGTTGACGTTGATCTAACCAACCACACCGTTACCGCCTATGTGGGCACCAAAATCGTGTGGGGCCGGTAGGTATGGTTTCCGGCGCCCCTGACACTCCCACAATCGAAGGTACCTTCAAGGTCCACCTCAAATATGAGTACCAGACCATGGAGGGCGCCAACTCAGACGGCTCTAAGTATGAAACCCCGGATGTACCTTGGGTTACCTACTTTGAGGGTGGTTACGCCCTGCACGGTGCCTACTGGCGTGACCGCTTTGGTTACGACGCCGGTTACAACGGCTCCCACGGCTGCGTAAACATGAAGGTGGAAGACGCCAAGTGGATCTACGACTGGGCCCCTGAGGGCACAACCGTAGTTTCACACTACTAACGCATCACGAACTGGCTGCGTACCTGCGCCTCAGTGCTGGAGTAGGTGGTGGCCGCGTTACCCAAAGCCAAGCTGATGTGCTCTAGGCAGGTGTTGACCTGGTTTTGGGCCTGAGCCCACTCGTGTTCGCAGGCCGCCGCCTGGGTGGCGGCCTGCCCCTTCCAGCTGGCTTGCAAGGCCTTAAGGGCACTGTCTAGGGCTTGGGCATCGGCACGGATAGAGCCGCATAGGCGGCTGGCGCGAGCCGAGTTTGACTCCAACTCGTCAATGTTGGCGCTAATGATCATGATGGGCTCCTAACTATGTTGAGGTAGCAGCGCTATGCTGCTACCTCAAAGTTAGATCTAGGCGCCACTGGCTTGTCTGCAGGCTGTGGTTAAGTGCCGGGGGCACAAAAACTTATCCACCTGTGCACAAACCGGTGGCACGGCAGCCGGCTCAGTTGGCTAAAGCGCAAGCGGCGCCTAGCACTCTCGCTGGGCGAGCAACTGCCTGTTAAAACTCCCCGTCCGGACTAATGTCAGTTACCACCGGAATCTCGCCAGTACGCTGGGCGCGGGCCTGAGCAGCCAACTTAGCGCGGCGCTCAACTACTTCCTGCATGGTTTGACGGGCTACCTCAGCAGCCTCTTGACGACTAGTTGTCTGCAGCGGTTTCTTCTTGGATTTAAGCAGGTGGTCAATATCGGCGATACAGGACTCCATAGTGGTGGCCTCACTGTGGCGCTCACCAGGGTGCGTCGTAGCTGACTTAACCTCCGCAGGTACCACCGGCTTGGGTTTATTGGAAACCGGTGGCACATAGGGCTCAGACTCCAGCTCGGCTTCAGCCACGGTAGCTGACCCGCTCGTAGCCGGGGCGGTGGCGGGAGTAGACGACGTCGTCGCTAAAGACCCGGCAACCGGCGCCGTACCTGCCACACTGGCTGCACTAGCCGCGCTTAACGCCACAGATTCAGGGAAGGGGGCACTTGCGGGGGTAACAAAACGGTCAAAGTCGACGACGGCGTCGTTGTCAGCCTCCAAAATAGACAGCTTGCTGCTTAACCGACGCAGCTCAGCCTCAAGATTTTCACGAGCCGGCAGCTCCCAATGCTGACCCAGGGGAGAGGCAAACAGGCGATCACGCGCTAGTAGCTTACGCACAATCGTGGTGCGGGTGCGCAAATAAGTCAGCAGCGGCAAATGCGCGTATTCAGAATAGATAAGGCGTGAATATTCGCGATAACGCTGGGGTTCAATAGCCAAACAACCCAAGTCCGCATCAGACAAAGCTGCCGCATCAATGTCGGAAGTAGGCAGGTCATGGCGGCGTAGATTCATAATCAGCTCAGAGACGCGGTTAGCGTTCTTCTCTGACACGCCCGCCGCCGTCAGCTCCTCATAAGCCAAAGCAGCAGATGCAGCCTCATCCTCGCCACCGTTACGGTGCATGGCCTGATCGGCAGAAACACTAAAAATAGCGCCGTGATACCAGGCGGCTAGGCGAACCAGATCCGGGTTACGGGTCTCCTCGCTTAGCTCATCTACACGTGTAAGCAGATCAATTAAGTGGCGTAAGTTGTGGAACGCGCGATCCGGAGTGGACCACAGCGTGATCAGGTTGGTGCCCATGTCGCGAAGCTGCTCACGCGAGGCGCTAGCCCCAGCATGGCTCATAGATTGCACATAGGCAGGAAGTAGCCACTGCGGTACGTCTGCGACGCCCATGGACAATCCTCCCAGCTCGGTAAGGTGATGCCAGCCAACAAGCAGGCATATTGAAAAACAATCAGCTAGGCTACCGTTCCTGGCTGCAAATTTCTATGAAATAACTCTAAAAACATACTGTAAGTGTTACTCTACCACCGCATATTCGTTAGGCAGAATAATACGCACAGTAGCGCCGCCGCCAGGGGTGTTTAGCATAGAGACCTTGCCTCGGTGCATCTTAATGATGGTAGCTACGATCGCCAGACCTAAGCCAGAACCGCCAGTATTGCGGTTACGTGAGGACTCAGTGCGGTAGAAACGGTCGAACACCTTCTTGGCGTCAGCTGGGTCAATACCCGGGCCATGGTCGCGCACCTCAATAATGGTGTGGGTGCCGTTAGTGCCCACCGCGATCTCCACCGGGGAGCCGTCAGGCGAGTAAGCCAAAACATTAGAAAGCAGGTTAGTCAGCACCTGGCTTAGACGCTCACGGTCGCCGTCGATAAAGAGCTCTTCTTCTAGCTCTTCACCCTCCAGCGTGAGCACCTGAGTGTCGCGGTCAGGGGCCAGCACAATCAAGTCAGAGATAGCCTCACGCGCCAGCTGCGAAACATTGAAGTGGGTTACCTCCAGGGGCCGGCCCTCATCCATACGCGCCAGCTGCAACAGATCCTCAACCAGGCGCGCCATACGCTTAGCTTCAGACTCAATGCGCCCCATAACCTCATCGGTTTGCTCCGGGGGTACCCCACCCATTTGGTACAGCTCGCCCCAGCCGCGCACAGTAGCCAGCGGGGTGCGCAGCTCATGGGAGGCGTCAGAGATGAAACGCTGCATCCGCTCTTGGGAGTGGGTGCGCGCCTCAAAAGCATGCTCGTTTTGGGTGAGCATGGAGTTAAGTGAACGCTGCAGGGAGCCAATCTCCGTGTTGCTTGACTGGGTGACATTGATGCGGGCAGAGAGCTCACCCTTGGCGATTTTGCCTGCCACCGACTCAATTTCACGCAGCGGCCCTAGCGCGTGGCCCACAAACAGGGTGGCTACTGTGGCCGTCAAGCACAGCATGGCCACGCCGGTTAGGCCCAGCAGTAGGCGGGTGTGGTCGACGGCGTCGGCGGTGTCTTTCAGGGGCAGCGCAATTAGCACCCCACCGATGTATTCCTTACCGTCACCGGAAGAAATTGGCAGGATGATGGCACGCCACTTGGCGCCGTCGATATTCGATTCAATGGTGAAGGGATTGGGTTTATAGGAGGCTACAGCTTTGCGGGAAAAATCTATGCCTTTAATGTTTGGGATGCCGTAATGCTCGGCGGTAGAGCTGGAAATCAGCTGACCAGAAGTGCCGTCAAACCATTTGCCGTAAATGTAGTAAGTGGAGGGAATGGGGTTGGTTTGACCATTTTTAATTAGGGTCAGGGCTTGATTGCCAACTGTACGGGTGGCGCCGGTATCTACCAGTTGCGAATCTACTTGTTCTTGAAGGGTGTTTTCCAGTAGTAGCGAGGTGGATATCGAGGTCACCGCCACCGATAGCATCAGTAGCAAGGTGGTTATTATTGCCAGCTGATTAGTTAGCGGTAGTTTGCTCCAAACCTTTGGAACAAACTACGTTTAGGTGGCGGTTGGGTGGGCTCGGCCGCATTTAGTTTGACTGGTGGGACCGAGGGAAGCGGTTGCCCATCACGCATTAGGAGTCCTTGGGTTCACGCATCATGTAGCCCACCCCGCGTCGGGTCTGGATTAGTGGAGTTACCTTGCCGCCGTCAGGGCCCTTTAGCTGGTCAATCTTGCGGCGTAGATAGGAAATATACGACTCAACAATAGCGGCGTCGCCATTCCAGTCATATTCCCATACGTGGTCAAGAATCTGGCTCTTAGACACTACCCGGCCAGAGTTAACCATTAGGTAGCGCAGTAGCTTGAACTCGGTGGGGGATAGCTCGATCTCCTGGCCGGCGCGGCGCACCTCATAGGCATCCTCGTCTAGGATTAGGTCCGCCAGCTGCAAAATATGGGTGCGTTCAGGCTCCACGTTTTGGGTACGACGCAAAATAGCGCGAATACGTGCCACTACTTCTTCAAGCCCAAAAGGTTTAGTTACGTAGTCGTCTCCGCCTACGGTTAATCCCTGGATCTTTGCTTCCATATCGTCGCGAGCAGTTAAGAACAAAATAGGTACTTTGATATTTCGTTCGCGCATTCGCCTGGCAACAGTGAATCCGTCCATATCGGGCATCATCACGTCAAGAATTATTAAATCAGGCCTTTGAGTCTCGACGGCGTGCATAGCGCCATTACCGTCTTGAGCAGTTGACACGTCAAAACCCGCAAAGCGTAGCGAAGAAGCTAGCAAATCGCGGATATTGGGTTCATCGTCAACTACTAGCAGCTGAGCTTCGGGAGCGGTCTGATTCGGGGACATGCTTAAAGTATGAGGCATTGGCCTGAAGATTTCCTTAAAGCCCGTCCACTAAACGGAGAGTAAGGTTAGCCACTTAGCGGATTAGATGAATTGCTGCGGATCGAATTCTTCTAGCGGGATGATGCGCACGCGCGGCAATGGGCTGGTAAATGCACGCACATCAAGTTCCAGATCGAATAGTTCCAATCCTTCGAGTTCCAGAGCAGCCAACTGTGTGTTCAGGAACTCTCTGAAGCAGAATACACCTACCTGTACCCCTGCCTGCAGTAGGCGCTCAATCTGTGGGATGTAATCGCCGTCGTGGCTAGCAAGCAGCACGCGGGCGGGGGCACCACGCTCTGCGATAGCGTCCAGGGTGCGCTGGATGCCAATGTCTACGACTTTTTCTTCAGCCGATGCAGAAAGCGGAACCGGGCGATAGTCCATTGCTAGTAAGGCTTGTACAAAGCCCATTGGCATATGCCCGGAAGAAGCATTTAAGAAAAAAAGTCCGCGAGTTAGTGTGTCTTGATCCCAAATAGAGTTGCAGTAGTGCAATACGCGATCCCAGCGTGGCCGCTCATCTGGGTCTGGGCGGCGTCCTAAAACACTTGTGCCTAGTGTTGCATCGATGTTTTCGCCGTCGACTAGAAGATAAGTTGGAGTGCCCATATCCTCATACTAATTCAAAAGTCTTGAATTTGTTTCTTAAAATGAAAAAATACGCGCCCGATTTTGGTCAATGACTTGAATCGGGCGCGTACTTGCGCGTTGTTTTAGCTAAGGCTGCGCCTAGTAGGGCAACAATTTAGCGGCAAACTGCGGTTTTTACGGCTAGAGGCACTTTAGTGCCAAGGCGATAGCTAAGAACAGTCACCTTGGCACTAAAGCGTCTCAGTAGGAGGAGGTGTCGCCAGTGGGCTGGCTTTCAGCCTTCAGAGCAGCAAAGGCGGCGTCAATGTCGACGTCGGAAGCGCCGGCGGTGATCTGCGGGGCGCCAGAGGGGCGGTTACCAGACTTCAGGGCGGCCAGACGTGCCTCAGCCTCCATCTGGGCGGAGGAGGACTCTAGGGCGGCAAACTGGGACTCCAGGGAGGTGCCTGCCAGCTCAGCCTGGCCGGCAGCCTGGGCCTCGACGCGACGCACGCGGTCTTCGAAACGACCCAGCGAAGAGGTGGGGTCGGTGGTGTTGATCTGGTTGAGGGCGCTTTGCACCTTGACCTGAGCCTGGGCGGTACGCTGACGTGCCACCAGCTCATCACGCTTGGACTTGAGGTCACCAAGCTTGGCTTCCATCTGGGTCAGGCCAGTCTTTAGCTGCTCAACCACCTGACGCTGGGAGTCAATGGAAGGCTGGGCCGAGCTAACCTGCTGCTCGGCGGTGATCTGCTTGGTTAGCGCAATCTTGGCCAGGCTGTCGAACTTGTCAGCTGCAGCGGCGTCACCAGCGTTGCGTAGCTCATCGGCCTTACGGGAGGCGGCTAGGGCCTTGTTACCCCAGTCATTAGCCTCAGCGGTGTACTTGGCCTGGTCCTTTTCGGCCATGCGCAGGTTACCGATGGACTGGGCCACAGCCTGGCGGGCCTCCACAATAGAGTTGGAGTAGTCGCGTACCAGCTGGTCCAGCATCTTTTGCGGGTCTTCAGCGCGGTCAATAAGCGCGTTAATGTTAGCGCGGGTCAGCTGGGAAATTCGCCCCAGAATCGTTTGCTTCTCAGCCATGAGTTATACCTTTCGTTTTATTGTCTGCCAGGTTGGCGGGGCAGCACGGATATGACGATTAATTTTTAAAAAAAATCGCCGAAGTCTATGTCGGAATCGCCGAAATCCGGGCCGCCACCCCAGTCATGGTTACCAATACTACGGGTAACATTTCCGATTACGTCACCCAGCAAGATACCACCTAGCATCATGGTGCCCATATCGATTCCGCTGGAGCCAATAGCGCGTGGCTGATTGGCGTTAAAACGGTTAATGTCCCGCTGGGCCTGGCCCTGGGCGCGGCCAATAAGCTGCTCGGCATGACCAATAGCCTGCCCGGCCCGCACCGGATCGTTCTTAATAGTCTGCTTAGCCTCAGACGCCAAGCGTGAAGCTTCAGCCAGGTCAGTGCGGGCGGCGATCCCTACCGCGCCACGGGCCGTAGAAATCATGTTGGTAACCGCATCAATAGAGGCGTTAAGACGCCCCAGGCGCTGGTCAAGGCCGGCGCGGGCACGATTATGCACCTCTTCCTGGCTGCGGGCCTGCTCTAGGGCATTATCCAAAGCAGCCTCAGCGGCGGTGAGCTCATTAAGTGGAGCCACTGGGTCTAGCTGGCTTTGGCTCAGCACTCGCTGGCCGGCCGCAATGGCGCGCTGGGCGCGAGCCACTAGCGGGTCAAGCACGGCTGCGGGCACGGGCCCATTAGGCTGGCCTAGGCGCCTAGCATCCTCAATGTCAGAGCTAATAGAGGTGATAGCCGCAGTTAGGTTAGCGGCAGCATTTTCGAGCAGGGAGCGTGTCGCCATCACCTGGTTAGCTAGTTCGCCCGCCTGAGCGACGGTAGAAGTAGCCAAACGAATCTGCTCTAGTGCCAACACACTATTGCCAGCTTCATGGGTTTCTTTGGCCTGGGCTGCAGTCACCTGCGCCGCCTTCAGTAGTTTGGCGGCCCGCTCAGGGGCGTCAGCCACTGAAGCAAGCGATTCAGCCGGGTAAGTGGCAGATAGCGCAACCAGCAGCGAGCGGGCGTTTTCAATACTGACGCGCACCTCGCTTACCTGAATATTTAGCTGCGAGAGGCTGTCAGGAATATTGGCTAACACATCGCGCTTAGAAGCGAACTGCTGCTCCTGGGACTTAATTGCGTTAGTGGCCCGCTGACAGCGATCAAGCAGCTCATTAAGCATGTGGTGACGCTGCACCGGGGTCTCAGGGCGATCGTCGTCGAGTAGACGGCGCAACTCAAAAGCCCGGCTTAACTCCGCCTTGGCGCTATCAATAGCCTTAGCAAAAGCTTGCGTTTCGGAACTAGAAAACTGTGCCTGCGCAAAAGCCAGCTCCTGATCGGCGGTGTGTACCAAATCGTCGGCGGCCATTAGTGCAGAGTTAGCCTGTGCATCGAGCTGGTTTAGATCCACCCCGGGCATTAAACCCGCAGTGGGAGCGGCCTCGATGCGTTTACGCATATTCGAATTGGAAGTGCTTAGCGCCACGATGGCGGCTAGCACAGCTCCAATTATGAAGATAAATAAAGCGGTTCCCATAGTCTTTCCTGCCTGTTCGGCGTCCCTCAGTAGTCTATGTCAGGAGCGAATGAGACGCGCCATGCATGAGAAAGTATTTCCCTTAGAGCCGCCAACATGTTTCTATAGGCACTATGTCCCAGGATTCCTCAATCACTGACGCGATTAATAAAACTCCGGTCCTCACTGTTTTCCAGCCCGCATCTACGGTTGGCATTGCCCGGTTTGGACAGTGGCTAGCTTCTGAGGGAGCGATCCTTAACACCATTGACTTAGCTGCTCAGCCGGTCCCAGCTTACAGTGAGCTAAACAGCGACGGCATCATCATTTTGGGTGGTCCCATGGGTGCCAACGACGGCGCCGACTACCCCTGGATGGAGCCGCTCAGTCAGCTGGTGCGTCAGGCCCACGCCCACGCCATGCCGGTGTTTGGTATCTGCCTGGGCTCTCAGCTCTCCGCCCGCGCCCTGGGTGGGCAGGTAGCTAGCCCCGCCCCCGGACAAGGCGAGCGTGGCCTAGCTAGTGTCTTCCTCACCGAAGCAGGCCAGGAAGATGAGGCCATCGCAGAAATGTTCGCCCAAGGTGACGCCGCTAGCGCCCGCGTGGATGTAGCCACCAATGAGGGCACCCAACTGCCCGTGCCCGTAAACCACAACGACGCCGTCGTCACCCTACCCCCGCAAGCCAAACTGCTGGCCAGCTCTAAAGACTGCCCCATTGAGGCCTGGCGCATGGGCAGCGTGCTGGGCTTGCAGTGGCACCCTGAAGTTGTGCCTGAGCGCCTATACCTGTGGGCCAAAGAAGACGGGGTTAAAGCCGGGCTGGATCAGGCCACTATCAAGCGCCAAGCCGACGACGTACTGGCCCAGGGGCGCCGCATTGACGCCATCACCTGCGCCATGGGTCGCGCAGCTGCACGTATGTTACTGCGCAAGGCCCGCGCCTATCGGGTACTGCAAAGCGTCGTAGACTAAACCATGTGACCGATCAACGTTTAGGGGCGGCACCCACCGCCACTCAGGCTGCGGCCGCCGCCAAAGACAAAGTGCTGTGTAGCGAGCAAGTTATTGAGGTAGCTCGCATGGCGCTAGCTGACATTACCGACCCGGCTAGCGTCGGTGACTATAGCGGGGCTATCCCCACCGGCAAGCGTATGGTCACCCACCTGTTCGACTGCACCCTGCCCGGCTATCGCGGGTGGCGCTGGCAAGTGACCGTGGCGCGCCCTTCGCGAGCCCGCCAAGCCACCATCTGCGAGCTAGACCTGGCCCCCGGCGAAGATGCGCTGCTGGCCCCCGCCTGGGTGCCTTGGGAGCAGCGCTTGCAGCCCTCAGATGTGAACCGTGGTGACCGGCTACCCTTTCGAGAATTAGATGAGCGCCTCCAGCCTGGCTGGCAGGCCACCGACGACACCGTAGCTGACGCCGTGGCTGTTGATGAGCTCTACTTGGGTCGCGCCCGGGTGCTTTCACCCCAGGGCCTGGCCGCCGCCGCCCAACGCTGGTACGAGGGCGATCACGGCCCCGCTGCCGACGGTGTGCGTCGCGCTCACGCCAGTTGCTCTAGCTGCGGTTTCCTGATGCGCATTGATGGACCCATGCGCCGCCTGTTTGGGGTGTGCGCTAACGCCTGGTCTCCCGACGACGGCCAGGTGGTTTCCATGGATCACGGCTGTGGGGCTCACTCAGAGACTGACGTGCCCGAGCGAGAAACAGCTTGGCCCGCCAACGCACCTATCGTGGATGAGGGTGCGGTAGAGGTGGAGTCGGCCAACTAAAAGCGGGCCCAAAAACGCCGGCGCTGGCCCAAAGATGCCGGCATACACTGGCGCGCGGCGGGGACCGTGAGAGGTCAGGGCCGCGAGGGGGCCGCTAGGGTTTAGAGCCGCGAGGGGGCCGCGAGGCTTGCGCGGCTTAAATATCGCGGTAACGCAGGCTAAGGGCCTCGCCGGCAGCGACGTCGTCGACAGGGGTGCTGTTATCTTCACTTAAGGGGCCGCGACCTAAGGCTTTGCGATACTCGTGCACGCCGCCCCAAGCCATACCGATCACCCCAATAACAATTCCACACAGGCAAATTCCCAAAGCGGCCGAGCGCGAAGCCGTGGCGCCCAGCAAAATGGACAGCCCCACCGCCGCCAGAGCCCAAATGCTGGTGCCCACAGCCATTAGGTGCAGCGCGTCCACATTTTCGGGGCCAACAGTGGGCAGGGACTTATAGTGCGCCAGATTGTGCTCAGTGTTTTTATCTGCCGGCGCCGGGATAGGTGCCTGGGGTTTAGGGCTGCGCTTAATGGATAGCGCTTTAAAGCGCTTAATGGCCGACGCCGGGGCGTCAGTCGGGGCTGCAGCTGCGGCTGCCGGGGCTGCCGGAAGCGGGGCCTGGGACTGCGCCGGGGCTGGAGCTGGCGGCTGTGGGGCACTTTGTTGAAGGCCCGGAGGGAAAGGCGGGGCCATTAAAGGTGGTTGGGCGGCATTAGCTACATTGCCGACGACGCGATTTGCTAACTGGTTGGCGTCGGCTGTGCGCTCGCGGCGTTTGCCACCAAAGAGCTTGCTACGCAGGCGGCCAGCCTTGGGGGCAGACTGAGCCCGGGCGGCAGACTGAGGGACTGGCGGCGCAAACTGCGCGGGGTGACCGGGTGCTGGAGTTGCGGGGTAGCCGGGCACTGGGGCGGCAGGGGCTGTGGGGTTGTAACCGGGCGCCGTCGGGCCAGGGGACTGCTGGGGCGCAAAATTCTGTCCGGGAACAGGGCCAGAGGACTGCTGGTAGCGCGGATCCTGATAGCGCGGGTATTGGCCAGCACGTGCGGCAGTGGCTTGGGCTGCGGCTGCGTGGGCGGCATTGGCGTGCTGGGCCGCTGCACGCTGAGTGGCTGCGTGGGCGGCAGCAGCATTGGCAGCTGCGCGCTGGGCCTGTGCTAGTTGAGCCTGCTGGGCCTGAGCACGCATGGCGGCTTCACGCATGGCGGCTTCACGGGCAGCCATAGCGGCCATCTGCTGTGCGCGCTCACGCTGCGCACGTTCACGCTGCGCGTGCTCAGCAGCAAGCTGCTCGTAGATCCCCATAGCTTCTCCTTAAGCCGGTCACCAGGTAGTTCGGGGCGCTTAGGCGCTAACTGCATAGTACTAAGCTCTCCGATGGCAAAACTTGCTGTGATTTAGTTCTCTAATGGCGATATTGCCATTTTCTGGACGTAAAAGTCAAAATGGGGTAGGTGAGTACTGCAAGCGCTACTAATGCGCAACTAAGTCCGCTAGATCGGTTCTTCAAGATCTCCCAAAGGGGTTCCACCGTCGCCCGCGAAGTACGTGGTGGCCTGGTTACCTTCTTCTCTATGAGCTACATTTTGGTGCTCAACCCGCTTATCCTTAGCACTCCCCACGACGGAATCGCTCCGCTGGGCACCTCCGCCCAGATCGCTTCCGGTACCGCATTTATTGCCGGTGTTATGACCATCCTGATGGGTGTAGTAGCCAACTACCCGCTAGCTTTGGCTGCTGGTCTAGGCATCAACGCCATGGTGGCCTACACCCTGGTTGGTATGCACGGCATGACCTATGCCGACGCTATGGGTCTAATCGTGATCGAGGGTCTAGTCATCCTCCTACTAGTGCTAACCGGTTTCCGTGAAGCTGTGTTCCGCGCAGTTCCCGCCCAGCTCAAGACTGCTATCAGTGTTGGTCTGGGCCTTTTCATTGCGCTTATTGGTCTGATTGACGCCAAGGTGGTACGTCAAGGTGGCACCCCGCTAGAGCTTGGCCTGGGTGGCTCGCTACAGGGCTGGCCCACTCTGGTGTTCATGTTCGGCCTATTCCTAACCCTGATTTTGATGGTGCGTAAGGTTCGTGGCGCCATCCTGATCGGTATTCTTTCCTCCACCGTGCTAGCCGTCATCGTTGAAGCTGTCGCCAACCTGGGCGCTTTCAACGCTGAAAAGAACAAGACCGGCTGGTCCCTGACCGTGCCGCACCTAAACGGCTCACCTTTCGCCCTGCCTTCCTTCGAAACCCTAGGTAAGTTCTCCCTGCTGGGTTCTATCGATAAGGTAGGCATTGTTTCGGTAGTGCTGCTGGTGTTCACCCTGCTGCTGGCCGACTTCTTCGACACCATGGGCACCATGATCGCCGTCGGTGCTGAAGGTGACCTGCTGGACTCTGAGGGCAACCCGCCCAAGACCCGCGAAATCCTGGTAGTTGACTCTCTAGCCGCAGTTGCTGGTGGTATGGGTGGCGTTTCCTCCAACACCTCTTATATTGAGTCCGCCACCGGTGTTGGTGAAGGTGCCCGTACTGGTTTGGCCAGTGTGGTTACCGGCTGCCTGTTCTTCCTGTCGATGTTCATTGCCCCGCTGGTAGGTATGGTTCCCTACGAGGCGGCCACGCCTGCTCTGGTGATTGTTGGTTTCTTGATGATGACCCAGGTGGCTGAGATTGACTGGACTGACCTGGAAATTGCCATCCCGTCCTTCCTGACCATCGCCATGATGCCCTTCAGCTACTCCATTACTAACGGTATTGGTGCTGGTTTCTTGTCTTATGTGGTGCTGGCTGTGGCTCGCGGCAAGGTCAAGCAGATTCACCCGCTGATGTGGCTGACTGCCGTGCTGTTCCTGGTGTACTTCACCCTGGCCCCCATTAAGGCCATTTTGGGTGTCAGCTGATTCCTTATAAACCCATAAGGGGGTGCGGCTTTTAGCTGCGCCCCCTTTTTTTTGCTGCCGTTTGAGCCTGGTTTTTAGGGCCGACGGCGCTCGGGGATTTGCCTGCTGCCTCCAGCTTCCAGGGGGTTGATGGTGCGCTGGGAGGGGCCGGCGTCGTCGTCGTAACTTGACTTGCGGCGGGGCGGCGCGGCTGGGGCGAGTGGCGGCGCGGCTGGGACAGGGGCAGGCGTAAAATTTAGAACCTTAAGGAGGCTAGCTTTTACGTGAGAGAAACTTTCGCATCCCTGAAATATCCCGCTTACCGCATCTGGTTTTTTAGTGCCCTGATTGCCAATATTGGCACCTGGATGCAGCGCATCGCCCAAGACTGGTTGGTGCTGCGCACACTTACCAACGATTCCGCCTATGCGGTGGGTGTAGTTAGCGCTCTGCAATTTGGTCCCTCCCTGCTGTTCTCGCCCCATGCCGGGGTGGTGGCCGACCGGGTCAATCCACGTAAATTACTGGTATGCACCCAGGGTTTAATGGGTTTAATTAGTGCCCTGCTGGCAGCAGATGTGATCAGTGGTCAGGTGCAGCTGTGGCATGTGTATGTGGCGGCGGCACTGACTGGGGTGGTGGCCGCCTATGACGCCCCGGTGCGCCAAACTTTTGTGGCTTCTATGGTGCCGGTTGGCTCGCTATCTAATGCGGTGGGGCTAAACGCCACCAGCTTTAACGCGGCCCGCCTAATTGGCCCCGCTTTTGCTGGTTTGGTTATTAACTGGGTTGGTGAAGGCTGGGTGTTTGCCATCAACGCACTGACCTTCTTAATGCCGATGGCAGCGCTGATCTTGACCCCCAGGCGTCACTTTCGCGAGGTGGAGCGCTCTAAACCCAAACCTGGACAGCTCCGTGAAGGGGTGGCTTACCTGCGTTCACGCAGCGACATCTTGGTGATTATGGTGGTGATCGCCGTCGTTAGCGCCATGACCCTTAACTTCCCGGTCACCTTAGCTGCCATGGTACGTTCCACCTTCCATATGGAGGCTGACGCATACGGCAATGTTTCTAGTGCTTTTGCTGTCGGCTCGCTTACTGGGGCGCTAGTGGCGGCCCGACGCCGAGATGCGCGGGTGCGGCTGGTGATTATTGGGGCCCTGGGGCTGGGGGTAGCCACCTGTATTTTGGCTTTGATGCCTAATTACTACACCTTTATGGCGGCTTCTATCCCGGTAGGTTTCTTTGTGCTTAGCCTGCTTACCGCCGCCAACCAGACCGTGCAGCTAACCACCCCGGAGGCGGTGCGGGGGCGGGTAATGAGCCTATATGTAATGGTGTTGCTAGGGGCGACGCCGATCGGTTCACCTGTGGTGGGGTGGCTATCGGACGCTTTTGGGCCGCGCGCCGCCCTGATAGCTGGTGGGATTAGTTCAATGTCGGTGGCCCTGCTGGTTAGCCTGTGGGCTTTTAAAGCCTGGAATATTCGCCTTAGGTATTTGCGTCACGCGCCTTTTGTGGAAACCGTGCGATTGCGTCAGGGGGAGGCCGACAATGAAAACGGCCTTATTTCGCCACAAGATGACCAGTTAAAGCGTTGCTAGGCAGGGTTAGGAGTGCCTCAGTAAACCTGGGAGTGATAGCCTGACCTCAGTTGGATGAGGTTTAGCAATAACGCTGCCTTAACTGCACCATCCCGAAGGGTCCCCGCGTTACACCATGAGCGACTTAATCGACACCACCGAAATGTACCTCAAGACGGTTTACGAGCTTGAAGAGGACGGCGTCACGCCGCTGCGCGCACGCATTGTGGAGCGTCTAGACCATTCTGGCCCCACGGTTAGCCAGACTGTGGCCCGTATGGAGCGCGACGGCCTAATCCATGTGGCCCCCGACCGTTCCCTTGAGCTAACTGACACCGGCCGTCACCGCGCTACCGAGGTGGTACGCAAGCACCGCCTAGCTGAGCGACTGTTACTAGATGTGATCCGCCTGGACCGCAATCTGGTGCATCAGGAGGCTTGCCGCTGGGAGCACGTAATGAGCGACGACGTCGAGGCGCGCCTGCTGGCTGTACTAGACGATCCGGGTGTAGACCCCTTCGGTAACCCCATTCCTGAAGCGGGCGATCAGCGCCCCGCCCCGGCAGCCGACGAGATGAGCGTAGAAGAGGCGCGTCGTCGGGGAGTGCAGCGCGGCGTAATCAAGCGCCTAGGTGAGCCGGTACAGGCCCGTGAAGAGGTCTTTACTGAGATCAACAAGGCCGGTATTGCCCCCGGAGTGTCGGTAAATATCAGCACTGATGCCCACGGCGTCATTGTCACCACCGATGCGGGCGCCCGTATCTTCCTAACCGACGCCATTGCGCGCCACGCCTTTATTTTCCGAGGCTGATAAATAATAGGGCAGGCTGGGCCGCTAGTGCGCAGCTCAGCCACCGTCAGGCGACGACGTAAGTAGGGCTACGTCGTCGCCTTTTTGTTCCAAAAGTTGAATAAATCATGATCACTGGCGGCAAATCACAAGAGCAATTTCTAAGCTGACAGTGCGAAACAAAATGGCGGTATGGCGCGGAAAAAACGGGAACCAAGTTTACTCTTGTGACTCGCGCTACATCAAGAAGTGTTACCTTACTGTGACAACCGGCTTGAAGTTAGGCTACAGTCTTACCTGTCGCGAACCATACTGGTTTACGATCGCGGAGGTCAGAGCCAAGTCCCGTTATGGCCAAAGTGGAAACAGATCCGGCTAACGGGACCGGAGTTATCTGGACGCGATGCGCGTTTGGCGGAAATTTTCCGCTAAGGTAACCCCGTAAGGCTCAAACAGGAGAAACCAATGTCTAAGACGTCCACTGCGCGCCACCGTAAGGCAGCCCGCCCGCTTAACTCGCTGGTCGGTGCCTCCCCCATGGTGCGTCGCTCCCTAGCCGTCGCTGCATCCTCGGGTCTCGCTCTTACTGTGGTTGCTTCCGGTGCGGCCGCATCCGGCACCAGCGCCCAGGCCGCAAACAGTGCGGGTACTCTTAAGAGCGCCTCTGTTACCACCGTGGCTCTTGATGCACGCGAAGCCGTAACTACTAACGCCGCTCTCGATGTCTCTGGTGACGTTCAATGGAGCGCTGACTCTTCGGCCCAGGCCGGTGTAAGTGTTGAGAAGAAGGCAGAGCCGGCCCCCGCCGCCACTGCCACCCCTGCAGCTGACACCACCAAGGACAAGGCTGAGGCTGAAGAGACCCCCGCTGCCACTCAGAATGAATCTGAGAGCGAGTCCTCTAGCTCTACTACCACCCAGGCTGAAACCCCGGCTCCGGCCGCCAGCGCCAGCGCTTCCTCTGTGGCCGCCCTGGCCATGCAGTACGTAGGTGTGCCCTACGTGTGGGGTGGCTCTAGCCCCTCCGGCTTCGACTGCTCCGGTCTGGTTTCCTACGTTTACGCCCAGTTCGGTGTAAGCCTGCCCCACCAGAGTGAAGGTATCCGCGCTGCTGGTACCGTCGTCAGCGCCTCCGAGGCTCGCCCCGGTGACGTTGTGTGGTGGCCGGGTCACGTAGGTATCTACATGGGTAACGGCATGATGGTCGATGCCGCCAACGAATCCATCGGTGTGCAGTACGCTTCTGTCTACGCCGGTGCCACTTACCTGCGAATTTCCTGAATTTAGCTAAGGTAGGGAGGGTCCGCATATGCGGGCCCTCTTTTTGTTTGTCTGCGCCGGTGTGGGGCTTGTTTGTTTGTGCCGGTTGTGGGGTCGCCTAAAGGCTCGACGGCGCCGCTGTGGTTTATCGGGTTGACGGCGCCGCTGCGGTTCGCTCTAGTGGTTAGGCGGGGCTGGTGATACCGCTGGGCTAATAGCGCCGGTAAGTAGCGCTGTGGAGCTGGTCACGGTGCTGGAAGGTGAGTGGCGACGTCGGCAATAGGACTAAAGGCATAGGGGGCGTGATCAAAGATAGGTGCCTATAAAAATGTGTTTGTCAACACATTAACGCTGACCGGCTATGTTATGAGCAACTAACTTAGTTGACTATTGATTGGTGCGCAAAGTCGCGCAAATACTGCTAATAGTGCAAGTGGTACAAAGCTTGCTACATGCCACTAAGTCTGCTACAAAAATGCTCTTGATCTGCATAGACACATGAAAATGCGCAAACTCTATGGGTGCAAATAGCAAATAAGTGCGATAGAGTGTCGTATACCTCACTTAGGAGGCGTGTCGGTCCTCATGCCTTCAAGTGAACCGTAGTTAGGAAGGTGTCGACCAATGACCACAGACAATGTTGTCCTCGTGGGCGTAGACGGCTCGCTTGAGTCGCTGGAAGCCCTGCGGTGGGCAGTACAACACGCGGCACACTCCGGTGCTCGTGTGCACTTAGTTTGTGCGTATTCTTTGCCTTCGTTCACGGCAGGTTCGCTAGATGGTGGATATGCCGGCATTGACGACAGTGCAATTCGGGCTGGTGCCCAAAAAGTTATTGAAGAGGCCGAAGCTATTGTGCGTGAGGCCAATGTGCCGGTAACCAGCGCGCTGGAGACTGGCGATCCCACTGGGGTGCTAGTGGAACTATCACGCGAGGCTAGCCTTGCGGTAGTAGGTACTCGTGGTGGCGGTGGCTTTGCTGACCGCCTACTAGGTGCCGTCTCCTCAGCACTTCCTGCTCACGCCCACTGCCCGGTGGCGGTTGTGCCTCAACACAAAGAGGGATCGGCCTTCACGCCGGTAAGACGCATCGTGGTGGGTGTTGACGGTTCTGACTCGTCCCGCAAGGCGCTGACTGCTGCAGTGGTAGCCGCACACCTGTGGAATGCAGAGCTCACCGCCATCGCTGCCGTACCCATCGCGGCTGGCTCAGGCGCACTGGCCTGGCTACCGGCCGCTGTAGACCATGAAGAAGTTGTTAACGATCTACGCGCAGGCTTAGATCGCACGATCGCTGCAGTTACCAAGGATTACCCGGATGTGTGCGTGCGCCGGCACGTGCTAGACGGGAACGCAGCAGAACTCATGGCTGAGTTCTCTACTGTGGTAGACCTGGTAGTGGTGGGCTCTCGCGGTCGCGGCGGCTTCTCTGGAATTCTGCTCGGCTCCACCTCTCAAGCCGTCCTCAGCCACGCAAGCTGCCCAGTGCTGGTAGTACCTCAGCGTGTGCGTGAGGAACCGGCTCGGCGAGGGAACACTCCCTGGCCGCGTGCATAGCATATATAGCCGGTAGCGGTCGTCATCACCTTAACTCGGCGTCACCCGCCGCAAGGCGGGTGACGCCACTATGTCTGCAGCTGCTAAACTAGCTTTTGTAATGCCCTCGTAGCTCAGGGGATAGAGCACCGCTCTCCTAAAGCGGGTGTCGGACGTTCGAATCGTCTCGGGGGCACAAATTGAATGGAAAACTGGATATATCCTGACATTTACCGGTTAAAGTCATGGGTTTTTGGCGTACTTGCACGCTTTGGGTTAACTCTTACGCACAGCTCACGTAGGGTTAACACATGAAACACCAAGACACCGCTCATCGTCGCCTTGCCCTGGTTGCCACACCATTAGCTTTGCTGTTTGCGCTTGGGGCTTGCGGCTCAGACACCAAGCCTGCTGCGGAAAGTTCCGCCAAACCCACCACGGTAGCCACCGCCAGCGCAAAATCTGCTGCTAGCTCCAGCGCCAGCGCAACGGCTGCTGTGCCCGGGCTTAAGCCCGGTGAAATCCCGGCCGTACCGGTTTTCTCTATTCCCTCCATTGGCGTGTTCGCACAAAACTCGGACAAAGCCATAATTGAAAGCACCAAAGAACTAAGCACTGTTCCTGGCATTACCGTCAGCCCCGCCAAGTGTGACGGCAATGGCGTGGTTTCCGGCAGCACCATCCTCAGTGGCTCTGGTGCGGGCGTAACCAGCAGCGACAGCGGCTCCGTAATTAACAGCGGTGCCGGCGCCGGTGTCATCACCGAAGGCCCAGTTAGCATCGTTTACGGCGGTGAGGGCTCAGGTACCTACACCAATTCTGAAACCGGTGAAAACATCACCGTTTCCTCCGACGGTTCGGGCACCTATAAGAGCAAGACCCTAAGCATCAACGTTTCCTCGGACGGCTCAGGTACCTACGACAACTCTGAAACCGGCGTTAAGATCAACATCTCCTCCAGTGGTTCAGGCACCTACGAGGACTCTAAAAACAACATTAAGTACAACAACAACGGTAACGGCGGCGGAACCTACACCTCTTCCACGCTAAACATCATCAACAATGGTGATGGCACTGCCCTGGTAAATGGGCAAAGTGTCAAGGCCGAAAAGCTACCCCCGGTAGCCAAGGTAGGTAAATTCCCCAAGGTTGAAAGCCTCAAGCCCGTCAAGAGCTGCGGCACGGTAATCACCCTGCAAGACGGCGTGCTGTTTGACTTCGGTAAATACGATCTGCGCCCCGAAGCTAAAGCCACTTTGGCTAAGCTGGCCACTGTGCTTAACCAGGCTAAGGTGCCCGCTGCACAGATCAATGGGCACACCGACTCTATCGGTGACGACGCCTTCAACCAGGACCTGAGTGAAAAGCGCGCCTCCGCCGTCGCCACTCAGCTCAAAGCCGACGGCGTCACCGCCAACCTGCAAACCCACGGTTACGGCAAAACCCAGCCGGTAGCTGACAACACCAACGCTGACGGCTCCGACAACCCAGCCGGACGTCAAGCCAACCGCCGCGTAGAGATCTACATTCCGGCGTTCTAAAGTCCAGGTGGCTAGCAATCAGGGAGGTACCTGCGGGTATCTCCCTGATGCTTTATGAGGGGGCTTGTTCATGGGGATTTGTGAGCGCCAATAACGAAAAAATTCGCGCCAACGCCCCCAGTATGAAAAGATGGACATCAATAGATTTTGGAGGGTAGGCCATGAGTGCACAGCCGCAGGTCAACCAGGAGCGAGTGAGGACCTGGCTGGAAAATGCGGGCCTGGAATACACCGTAGACAGTGCGGGAATTATTTCAGTTAACTTTGCCGTGTGTACCGTAGTGATCGGGTTACAACACGATAATTTCATCTGGGTGCGTGCGGTTTGGAAAGCTAACTTAACCCGCACCGACGCCGCGCTGCTGCAAACCTATGTAAACGAACTAAACGCCAAGCGTTTCATGCCGCAGCTAGGTATTTACGGGCGCAACACCGACACCCCAGTGCTGCGGGCGGCAGTAGCCGGAATCATCATGGAAGGCATGAGTGACGCGCAGCTGGATGAATTCATGGACCTGGCAATTGCCGCCACAGAAGGTGCTTTGCGCGAATTAAGTATGGAGCATCCAGACCTGATGGGGGAGAGTGAATAATGGCTTGGTGGCAACATCCTGAAGACCAAGACACCCCGCCGGTAACGGTGGAGCGCCTCACCGAATGGTATGAGCAGCAAGGTTACAAATACGGCGTAGACGGCGACGACGAACGCCAGTATGTGGTTAGTGGTTTCGGTGGCTTTGGCGTGATTATGGAGATCACCCGCGCTGGACTGCTGCGCGTGCACGGCCTGTACGACGTCGACATGAGCGTTAGCGAAGAAAACCGCTCACGCCTAGACTCTGTGTGCTGCTGCTACAACGAAAACGCCCTGTTTCCCACCCTCTACAGTGAGGCTGACGATACCGGGCTACAAATACGCTCAGACTTTGTAATTCCCGTGGGGCGTGGGGCCAACGGCAAACAGCTCAGCAGCTACATCTACACCATGCTCGACGCCACCCTAGACGCCCTGCGCACAGCCCGCCTCGACCTAGGGTTGGAACCAAACCAGGAAGCTGACTGATGTCCACATTCCAAGTAGACCTGCGCGGCATGGTAGATCTGCTTTCGCGCAACCTCTACTCCGGTCCGCGCGTGTATGTGCGCGAACTGCTACAAAACTGCGTGGATGCTATCTCTGCACGCCGCGAACTAGACCCGCAGGCCCCCGCCCGCATCTCTTTCACCATTGAAGGCAACACCCTCACCTGCGCCGACACCGGCATTGGCTTAACCGAGCAGGAGGCGGGCACGCTCCTATCCACCATTGGCGCCTCCTCTAAACGCGACGAGCTGGGCCTGGCCCGCTCAGACTTTTTGGGTCAATTCGGTATCGGGCTGCTGTCCTGCTTTATGGTCAGCCCCGAAATTGATGTGCGCTCACGCTCAGCCAAAGACCCCAACGCCCCCACCGTGCACTGGCAGGGACACACTGACGGCACCTACAGCGTAGACGTGCTCGACGCCGTCGACCCGGGGGTGCTGCGCCAAAGCGGCACCGTAATCACCCTGCACGCCCTGCCCGGCGAAGTGTGGATGGAGCCAGACACAGTGCGCTCGCTGATCGACGAGTTTGGCTCACTACTGCCGGTAGAGATTGAAGTGCGCTCCCAGGGACGCACCACCCACCACGGCAACGCCAAAGCCCCCTGGGAACTGCCGCGTGAGCAGCAGGTGCGCTGGTGCCGTGAAAACCTAGGCTTTAACCCTTCCGAGATTCTCGAAATTGAGATTCCCGGCTCGGGGCTGCACGGACTGGTGGCTATTAACCCTGATGGGGTGAGCACCAACGACTCGCGCCACACCGTCTACGTCAAGCGGATGCTGGTTTCGCGCTCCGCTCAGGGGCTGGCCCCCAAGTGGGCTTACTTTGCGCGGGTGGTGGCCGACGCCGATTACCTGCGGCTAACTGCCTCACGTGAGCAGCTAGCCGACGACGACCTACTGCACGACACCGCCAATGCGGTAGGTACCGGTATTCGCACCTGGCTAGAGCGCCTAGCTAAGCACGCCCCGGGGACGTTTAACGAGTTCGTGGCCAGTCACGCGGTAGGCCTGCGCTCAGTGGCCCTAACTGACGACTACATGCTGGACCTAGTGTCTAAGTACGTGCCCTACCAGACCACGCTGGGCCCGCGCACGCTGGTGGAGCTAGCCGAAATGGACAAAGCCGGTGCGCTATACCCGCAGTGTGGATCAGTACCGGGCGCTGGCGGATGTGGCCGCTAGCCAGGAACTGGTGCTGGTAAACGCTGGCTACGCCTATGAGGATGAGGTGCTAGGCGCCTTTATGCGCAACCAGACAGTGTCTGGTAATAGTGTGAACATCTCCCTGGTAGACCCCGGTGACCTGCTAGATGCCTTCCAGAATGCCTCCCCGGCAGAAGAAGCTGAAGCTTTAGACCTGATGCTGGTAGCTGCTCGGGCTATCAACCCGGCAGACTGCGAAGTGGTGCTGCGCCGCTTTGAGCCGGCCACCATGCCAGCCCTGTACCTGCCAGACCCGGATCTGGCTGAACGCCAGGTAGCTAAAACTGCGCGCGAAAACGCTGACAGCATCTGGCAAGAACTACTGGGCGTAACTGACCCATTTGCTAATTCACGCCCCCCGCGACTAGTGCTTAACCGCGCCAACTCTCTAGTGGCGCGCCTAGTGGCGGTAGGCTCCAACGAGAAAATTGCTAGCCAAGTACTGCGCGGCCTATATGTGCAGTGCCTGCTCGCCGGGCGTCAGCCGCTGGGACCCAAAGAACGTGCCTGGGCGGCGCAAGCCCTGGGAGCTTTGCTAGATATGGCGTTGCAGGGCTAACACCAACTAGCAGGCTGGGAAGGAACATCATGACTACTGCCGACGACGTTCGTCAGCAACTTGACTATGTCTACGCCCTGGCTTACGGCCGGGCCCGCATCACTGCGGCAGCTGAGGCTGCCAGTGCCTCACTGGGCATTGATGACACTGCCCTGCAGCTAGAAGCCCACCAGCTACTAGTTGAGGCCTATGTGCAAGGTAGTGAACGCTGGAAAGCCATGGCACCTTTCTCCTGGTGCCTGGCGCTGTACAAAAACCACCCCGAATATTTCGATGAAGAACGCTTGGACACGCTGCGCTGGCAGTACAAGTGGATCATTGAAATGGTGTGTAAAAACCCCGATATTAAACGCTCCCAGATAGAAGCGCTATTTAAGCAATTTAGCGACTTCTACCATGAGCAGGGGCTTAGCTCCCACACGGTGTATGGCATCGGGGTGTGGATGTACCAGAGCCTAGGTGAACTAGACCTGGCCTATGAGCAGCTAACCTCCTGGCGCGCTACCCCCACCGACGAGTTTTCTGACTGCCCCGCCTGCGACCTGCAAATTCAGGTGGACTACGCTACCGCCGTCGAAGACTGGCAGCTGGCCCTTAGCGCCACCATCCCGATGCTAGGCGGCGCCCTCGGGTGCGCCGACCAGCCTCAAGCCACCCAGGCGCGCGCCCTGCTACCCATGCTGTACACCAACCGGCCCAAGGATGCCTGGGATGCGCACCTACGCTCCTACCGGGTATCGCGCCGCGACCCCGGCAACGCCGTCAAACTAGGTTTGCACCTGCAATACCTGGCCCTATCTGGGCACCTCGCTAGAGGCCTGCGGGCCCTGCGTGAAACCCTGCCCCTAATCAAGGCGGTAGACAGTGCCTACGCCCTGTGGGAGCTACTAGTTGGCGCAGCTTTGGTAGCCCGCGAATCAGTGGCAGCCGGGCAGGGGCAGGGGCTAGTTAGCATCGACGTCGACAGCAAAACATGTGGTGCCCGGGAATGGAAATTACCTCCCAAACCACCATGGCCCAGCTATACGAAGGCCTCACCCAGTGGGCCTACGATCTAGCCGCAAAATTCGACGCCCGCAACCAGAACAGCTTCTTCACCGATACCACCCGCACTCGCCTAGAGCGCGAAACCTTCAAAAACCTAGGCGACGCCGACGACAGCTTCGCTTCTCTAGGCGTAGACCTACTAGAGATTGGCGAAGAACTGCCTGACGGCGTCGCCCTTGGTGAAAAAGGCGGACTGGAAACCATTGAGGCCCCCGCGCGCCCCAACCAGAAAACTCAGCCCCCTCAAAGATGACGAACTAGCTCCCTACCCGGCGGTAGACCTGAGCCGACCCAAGCCGGTAACCGACGTCAACCAGGCCATGGAGCGCTACATCGCCCAGTTCTTTGATATCGGCACCGACCTGGAATTTGAATACCTAATGGACCAGCTAATCACCCCTGGTTACGCTGAAGCCATTGAAGCCATGGACATTGATCCAGTGGTTAAATACGTGTCCCTAGCCGGTATTCACAGTGCCCTACTGGATCCCCAAAGGGCCATTACCTGGCGGGCGCGGGCGCGTGAAGCAGTACTAGAGCGGCTAAACTCCCAGGAAGCCAGCCGGGGCCTGCTAGCCAAGCTCAAAAACAAGCGCGCTGGCCGAGTAGCTTTTGACGAGTCCTACCTGGTGGCCTTTGAAATCTCCGACATTGACTCTGAGCTGAGCCTAGAGCAGATGAGCGGGGATGAAGACTCCAATGTTGACAAGCGCACCAAACGCCAACAGAAACTTGAAAGCCTCTACCAGCTCACCGCTGACATGGTTGAGCGAGGCTGTGAAGAGCGCGAGCGGCAAAAGGACTTTGACAGTTTCCTGTTTTCCATTGCCGGCAGCCTGATTGGCACATCCCTGCAGCTAGAAGACAAAGACCTAGCCGCAAAGTGCCTAGAGCTACGACGCACCATTGCCCAGCGCCCACTAAACCTGGAGGCGGGGCAGGGCCAGTCAGTCATGCAGATCAAAGACATTTTGGATATTGACCTGGCTGAATATCAGCGCGCCACCGGCAAGGTCTATGACGCCTGCGCCCTAGCCGATGAGCTAATGCGCCGCTATGACCCCTGCCCGCCGCGCATTGTGTTAAACGCCCGCTTGGTGATTGCCAGGGCCAGTGTGTCTATGGGTGAATACCAAGAAGCTGTGCGACAGTGCCGCGAAATGGTTAACGTGTGCCTGACGCTTGGGCAGATGGATCGGGCACTGACCTCCCTACTGTTCCTGGCCCAGGCCCTAGGTCAAGATGGGCGCTACCTAGAGAGCGCTGAAATCATTGAATCTGGCCTGAACCTGCTGGACTCGCGTGATCTGCCAGCTATCCGCCACCACTTTGTGCGCACCCTAGCCCAGGTACAGATGGCCATGGGTGAGCTGGGGGAGGCTGCCGATAACTTCGAAAAAACCGCCGAATTTGAGGCTGCCCAAGGCAACACCAAAGCCTGGGAGAGCGCTTTAGAGTATGCGGCCAGCTGCTGCGAAGAAAACAACGAGTTTACGCGCGCCTTTGGGATTTTGATGCGCCTGGTTGACGGCTATGAGCTAAAAACCCCTGACGAGTGCATTGACTGTGAACGCACCTTACGCCGCGCCGCTGGCGACCTGGTGCAAAGCCCCACCCTGCCCCAGCGCCGCGCTAACTTTGACCGGGCCGCTGAGCTGATGGAGCGCGCCCGTAAGCTAGCCCAAGCCCAGCCAGCCAGCCCGCGTTACCTGCCCGAATACGAAATTGTTCGTGGCATTACGACTTCGCGGTGATCTGCTGGAACTGCGAGGAAATTAGCCAGTGTCTAGAACACGCCCAGGCTTCCTATGAGAGCTTTATGAGCGACGAGGATCTGTACCAGGCCCCGCGCGCCATGGCCATGGTAGTGCGCTGCCACATGGCGCTAGGTCAGGTAGAGCAGGCTCGCGCCGCTATCGCCAAGATCCGCGCCATGCTGGACAGTCCCAAATATCGAGACCACCCGGCGCTAGAGTTTTGCGACGAACAAAGCGACCTGCTAGACGGCGAGTTTGGCCCAGAATAAAGCGGTTTGTAGAGCCTAGTTGTGCCCCGCAGGCAAGCCCTGCGGGGCACATTTTTACCGGCAAATCACCGGGTTTAATCTGTGAATAGCGGCACTAAAAGCGATAGATGGGTTGTCAGCATGTTTTAGCACAGGCTAACGTTATTCACAGTTCAACAACTTAGTCAGCTTTTAATGACTAAACACTTAAAGGAGACGGTCTAGTGACCCAGGTTTGCGGGATGTGTATGTGCTGTTGCCGTTGATGGCCACAGTCAATTTTCCAACCCTAAAACCTTTAAGTGAGGTGCCAAGTGCACACAGAAGAAGCCGTCCGACCACAACGTCAATTTGGTGCCAGCTATGTCTGGAGCGGACTTAAACGCGACAAATGGGGCCTATTTGGCGGACTGATCGTCGTCGTCGCCACGCTGGTAACCCTGACGGCCACCTGGATCACCAAAGCCCTAGGCATTTCCGCTACCGAATACCACCTGCAGCTGCTGGATGATTCTGGCGTGCCCAAGGGGTTCATGGGCGGTGTCAGCCTGGCCCACCCGCTAGGAGTTGAGCCCCAAACTGGGCGCGACCTGCTAGCCATTGTGGTGGAAGGGACTCGCACCTCCTACACCATTGGCCTGGGCGCCACCATTGTTTCCGTACTGATCGCCATTATCTTGGGAGTTAGCGCCGGTTACCTAGGCGGCTGGTGGGATGGGCTCATCTCGCGCTTAACCGACGTCACCATGGGCTTTCCACACCTGGTGTTCATGATTGCGGTTTCCGCCCTGATCCCCTCCAATGTGCCGCGCGTGCCCGTAATGATCGCCATCATCGGCATCCTGGGGTGGACCTCCACCGCCCGCGTGCTGCGCTCACACGCCCTGAGCCTGCGCAACCGCACCTTCGTGCAATCGGCCCGGGCCATGGGAGCCAGCAACTGGCGCATCCTTAGCCGCGAGATTATGCCTAACCTGGTCTCCACCCTGATTGTTTTCACCACCATTTCTATCCCCGGCAAGATTGGTGCGGAGGCTGCCCTGTCCTTCCTGGGGGTAGGGGTTAGTCCGCCGACGCCGTCATGGGGACGCACTATCGGCTCGGCAGTGGCCTGGGTAAACACTGACCCCTGGTATCTGCTATGGCCGGGCGCCGCCCTGTTCCTGGTAACGCTGGGTTTCAACATGTTTGGTGACGCGCTACGCGACGCACTGGACCCCAAGACGGGAGAGCAGTGATGGGACGGACTCGTTTCTTAATTTCCCGCACCTTCCAATCCATCTTGGTGCTGGTAATCGTCACCCTAATTACTTTCGCGATTTTCTCACTGTGGCCCTCAAACCCGGCCCTGCTGGTTTGTGGCAAGCCCTGTACTGCTGAGAACCTAGCCCGCGCCCAGGCCTATATGGGTCTAGATGAGCCCTGGTATGTCCAGTTTTGGCAGTACCTGTCTGGGATCTTCACCGGCCGTACTTTCGGTAGCGGGGCAGACATGATTGTTTGCAACGCGCCCTGCTTGGGTTACTCTTTCCGTCTCAACGCCCAAGTGAGCGAACTAATCACTAGTCGCCTGCCGGTGACAGTGTCTATTGCGGTAGGTGCCGCCGTGCTCTGGCTGGTAGTTGGGGTAGGTGCCGGAATTATTTCCGCGCTACGCCGAGGCTCACGCACTGACCGTTTCATCATGGCCGGAACAGTTTTTGGGGTCAGCGCCCCCACCTACCTGATTGGTTTGCTGGGCATCTTAATCTTTGGTTTCACCCTAGATATGGTGCCGGTGGCCGGGTATGTGCCGCTAACTGAAGACTTCGTGGGCTGGCTGTGGCACCTGGTACTACCCTGGACCGTACTGGCGATTATCTCTGCAGCGATGTATGCGCGCCTGGTGCGCTCAGACATGCTCGACAACCTCCAGGAAGACTATGTGCGTACCCTACGTGCCCAGGGACTACCTGAGCGAGTAGTGATTGGCCGCCACGTCATGCGCAACATTGCTCTGCCCATCATTACCTTCTTCGCCCTAGATTTTGGGTCTATGTTGGGTGGTGCGGTGATTACTGAACGAGTATTTTCCATGCAGGGACTAGGAGCCTTACTAATGGATGCTGTGGGCACCACAGATATCCCGGTCATTATGGGAGTTACCCTAGTAGCAGCGGCATTCGTGGTGGTCGCGAACTTAATTGCCGACGCCGTCGCTACTTTAGTTGATCCGCGTATCTGAACCTGGAACTTACTTTCACAAACCGGCGCGCAGCTACAGCTACCGTCTACTTTCCGTAACACACAGATTTCTCGCCTGAGCGAGTAGAACCTAGTAGAAACAACTACAGGTTTAAGCACCATAAGAAAGGACTCGAAATGTCCCAGAACCTATCGGCTCCGGCTTGGGTTAAAGCCAATATTTCTCGTCGTGGTCTGCTAAGCGCATCCGGTATGGGCGCTATGGGTTTGGTGCTAGCCGCATGTGGCGCCAACTCTTCGGACAAGGTGGGGGCGGCGGCGTCGGCCAACGCTAAGAAGGGCGGCACCCTGACGGTACTCAGCTCCTCCACCGACATTAACTGGGACCCGGCCAAGAGCCAGTCCTTGCCCGTGACCTCCCTGCCGCTGGTACACCGCCGCCTCGTGGGCCTACGCCTGCTTGAGGGTAAGCCGGTTGAACTTGTTGGTGACCTAGCCAACGACACCGGTAAGGTCTCTGAAGATGGCCTGACCTGGACCTTCACCATTAAGAAGGGCCTGAAGATGCAAAACGGCCAGGAGATCACCACCAAGCTGATCAAGTACGGCATTGAGCGCTCCTTCGCCCCTTCGCTTTCTGGTGGTCTGGGCTACCACAAGACCCTGCTAGAGGGTGGTAAGAACTACCAGGGCCCCTACAACGGCAAGCACCTGGACTCGATCGGCACCCCCGACGACTACACCATTACCTTCAAGCTAGTGCGCCCCTACGGTGACTGGCCGTGGGTAGTGTCCACCCCCACCTTCTCGCCCGTGCCCACCGGTGACGACCCGTCCACCTACACTCGCAAGCCGGTAGCTTCCGGCCCCTACCAGGTGGCGGACTACAAGCAGGGTGTCTCGGTAACCCTGGAACGCAACCCCAAGTGGGAGGCCAAGAGCGACCCGCTGCGTAGCGCCCTACCCGACAAGGTGGTGTTCAAGCTGGGTCAGGATGAATCGGTAGCTAACAAGTCCATCATTGCTGACGCCGGTGAGGCTGCCACCTCCATGAGCTCCTCGCGCGTGGCCGCCGCCCAGCTAGCGGAAATCACCGCCAACCCCAAGGCTAAGGCCCGCCTGGCTACCTCCAGCGCCGGCCCGCTGCTGTACCTGGCCATCAACACTGAGCGCGTAAAGGACCTGGCTGTGCGTCAGGCCATCAACTACGCGGTCAACAAGGACGCCGTGGTGCAGGCCCTGGGAGGTCAGCTAGGTGGCCTCAAGGCCACCACCTACATCACCCCCGGCATTGAGGGACGTAAGGAATACGACCTGTACCCCTACAACGTGAACAAGGCCAAGCAGCTGATCGCCGGCAAGAACGTGCCCGAGCTGGTGCTGCTCACCCCCAACGGCCAGGCCCAGGTGGCCGTGGCTGAGGCAGTGCAGCAGTCGCTAACCAAGGCCGGTTTCAAGGTGCGCATTGACCCGGTTGAGACCGACACTGCCAGTGAGCGCTCCACTAACTCTGACGGTTCCTCCTATGACCTGACGCTAATGTCTTGGAACCCGGACTACCCCAGCCCGGCCGCTAACCTGCAGCCGCTGTTTGCCTCCAGCGAGATCGGTAACGGTGGCATTAACGCCTCGCGCTTTAAGGATGACGCCGTCGATAAGGCTATTGACGCGGCCTCAGCTGAGCTGGACCCGGCCAAGGCCAAGGTTGCCTGGGCCGCCGTCGACAAGCAGATTGCCCAGCAAGCCCCCGCAGTGCCGTTGGCCTACCGCCGCAACTCCTTCCTGCGCGGCTCGAAGGTTACCGGCTTCTACGTGGAGCCCTACCCGGCATACCCGAACTACCTGGTACTAGGGGTCGAATAGAGATGAGCATCGAAAGTAGTTCCCAACGCCCTAGTGGCGCGGGCGCAGACGCCGTCGGCTTTGAAAAGCCTGCGCCTGGAGCGGTGTTTTGCCTGCGCGAATTTGGCGTAACCTTCCCCGCCCAAGGCGGCGAGGACGTCGTCGCCAGCCAGCAGATCAACCTGGACCTAATTAAGGGCCAAGTGTTGGCGCTGGTGGGCGAGTCGGGCTCAGGTAAATCCGTGACCGCCATGGGGGCGTTGGGGCTACTTTCAGCTAACGCGCTAGTTAGCGGCAGTGCCGTACTGGATTGCTGCCACCAAAACCAGGAACTGGTGGGTGCGGCGCGCGAAATTTTGGATCAGGTGCGCGGCGAACACGTGGGCGTGATCTTCCAAGAACCCACCACTGCCCTGGATCCGCTGTTTACTATCGGCGACCAGATCGCTGAAGCCATCGCTATCCACGGTGAGGGCAAACGTAGGCGCACCACTTTGCGTCAGCGCCGCGCCGTGCGCACCCAGGTGCTTAACGCCCTTAGCCGCGCTGGGCTGGGCGGGGATCAGCGTGAAACTGAGCGGATCGCTGACTCCTACCCGCACCAGCTTTCCGGTGGTCAGTTGCAGCGCGCCTGCATCGCTCTGGCCACCGCCAATAACCCTAGTGTGCTGATTGCTGACGAGCCCACCACCGCCCTGGATGTAACCGTGCAGGCCGAGATCTTGGATCTGCTGCGCCAACTGGCCAGTGAAGGCGTGGCGGTACTGCTAATCACCCACGACATGGGGGTGGTGGCCGATGTGGCCGACGCGGTGGCGGTAATGCGTCATGGGCGAATCATTGAGCGCGGCGATGTGCGCACTATTTTTGCTTCTCCTAGCCATGACTACACCCGTCAGCTGTTGGCTGCGGTGCCGCGTCTAAATAGCTTGCGCGGCGGCGCGGGTAGCGGCGCTGACACTGGTGCTGATGTGTCTGGTGCCGGCCTCGCTAAGGTGGCCGCAGTTAATAGCGACGACGCCGCCAGTAAGGGCGATGGCGTTGCCTCCCGGGTGGGCGATAGTGCCCAACCACTGGTGCATATCGAAAATCTAGACGTTGTCTACCGCAATGGGCGTCGCCAGGTGCACGCGGTGCGCGGGGTTAGCTTCGATATTGCGCGCGGCCAAGTTCTAGGCCTGGTGGGTGAATCTGGTTCAGGCAAATCCACCATTGCTGGCACACTCACCGGTCTGGTGCCTATCCACTCCGGCTCAGTGCAGGTAGATGGCCTGGAAGTAGCTGGGGCTAGTGGGCGCAAGCTGCGGGGAGTGCGCAGCCAAACCGGCATCGTGTTCCAAAACCCGGCCTCCTCGCTAAACCCGCGCCGCTCAGTGGGGGCCTCCATTGGCCAGCCGCTACAGTTACACACCAACCTGACTAACGCCCAGCGGCGCCAGCGGGTAAATGAGCTGCTTGAGGCGGTGCGCCTGCCGGCGTCGATGGCTCAGCGCTACCCCCATGAAATGAGTGGTGGACAGCGTCAACGGGTGGCTATTGCGCGTGCCCTGGCGCTGCAGCCGCAGCTACTGATCGCCGATGAACCCACTAGTGCCCTGGACGTATCAGTGCAGGCTGTAGTGCTAGAGCTGCTAGCTAGCTTGCAGCACGAACTTGGCTTTGCCTGCCTGTTTGTCTCCCACGACCTAGCCGTGGTGGAGCAGGTCGCCTCCCAGGTGGTGGTGCTGCGTCAAGGCCAGGTGGTGGAAGCCGGCAAAACCACCAAGGTACTCTCCGCCCCCAGTGATCCTTACACTCAGGCGCTGGTGGCTGCTGTACCAGTTCCTGACCCAATTATTCAGGCTCAGCGCCGCGCTAAGCGCGCGACTGCTTTACGAGCCGCCTAAACCCTAGTCACAACCCCTAGTCACAACAGGTCTGCCACCGTAACATTAATTTAGTGGGCAGCGCCACGTTCTTGCGCTGTATGGCTGTTGGGTCAGGTCAAGTTGACCTTTGGGATAAGGAGAATGGGATGGCGATTAGTACCCATAAACGTTTTGGTTCTGAACTTGCACCTGGACCGGGGCGATACCGACTGGTTGCTAGCGGCGCCTGCCCTTACTGCCGCCGCGTACTAATTGCCCGTCGACTACTAGGCCTAACCAACGCTCTGCGTGTGGCCTGGAGCTACGGTCGTGGCGAGGACGGTTACTGGCAGCTAACTGATGGCTCTGGTCTACCCGGCGAGGACCCGGTACTACACGCCACCTCAGTGGCTGAGGTTTACGCCAGTACTCCCGGCTACACCCCGCCGCCCACCATTCCCGCCCTGGTTGAACTGGCCAGTGGGGAAGTGGTTATGGACTCCTCTGCTGACCTGCTCTTTGACCTGGCTACGGCCTGGAAGCCGTTCCATATTGCCAGTGCTCCCGATCTCTACCCTGAGCCCTACCATCTGGCCATTGACGCCTGGCAGCGCTGGCTAGATGAGCATGTATCCGCCCCTCAGGGCAAGATTATTCACGCCGACGGCGACACTGAACTAGTTGACGCCGGGGTGCTGACCCTATTCACCGCTTTTGACGTGATTGACACTCTGTTGGCGCGTGCCACCGGCATGGAGGCTGCCCGCGAGGACGTCATGACCTTCTCTGAGATGCCCTACCTGGCTGCTGTGACCGCCGTGGGCCAGTACCTGTGCGGCAATAATCCCACTGCTGCTGACATCTTGCTGTTCACCCAGATCCAGTCTTACGAGTACTCCACCCGTGAGGGGCTGGGCTCGCCCTCAATCAGCTTCTGGCCGGCGCTGGCCCGCTGGTTCCGTGCCTTGGAGAACACCCGCTACTGGGTGGGTAGCGAAGAACGCGCCGCCCTGGGCCTGTAAGCCGCCTTAGCCCTGTAAGCCGCCCGGGCCTGTAAAAGTGTTCTGTGGCGGCGTGGGGTAGTGCGCTAGTTACGCCAGGCGTTAGGCTTAAAGCCAGCCAAAGTAAATTTGAAAGGCAAATATGAGCGTCGAACTGATCGAGCAGTCTTCCCCCGAGCTAGTAGCTGCCATGGAGCGCCTAATCCCGCAGCTGAGCCGCAGCGCCAAGCCCCTCACCGTCCAGCAGACCCAGGCCCTGGTAGACCAGGACAGTGTCTACCTGTTCGTTTTCCGCACGGACAAGCCCGTCATCGCTGCCGACGGCAACGAGGTTGAGGCAGGCACCATCCTAGGTATGCTCTCCCTGGCCACCTTCGCTATCCCCACCGGCGTGCGCGCCTGGGTTGAGGACGTGGTGGTCGACGCCGGCACGCGCGGTATGGGTGCAGGCCAGCAGCTGGTTGAGGCCGCCGTGGCGCACGCCCAGAAGATCGGCGCGCGCACCGTTGACCTAACCAGCCGTCCTAGCCGTGAAGCTGCCAACCGTCTCTACCGACGCTGCGGCTTCGAGCTGCGCGAAACCAACGTTTACCGCTACGCCAGCAACTGATCGATATAGGCTGCCACGCTAGGCACGCTGTGACCACCGGCCGCTTCGCGCAGGCCGTCCACAGAGTTTTCCATGGCGGCAGCCGTATCGGCGCTAGCTAGTAGCTGTAAGTCATTCCAAGAATCACCCACCGCCGCAGTGCGGGCCACCGGCCTGCCTGCGGCGGCCAGGTATTGCACCAGCCACTGCAAAGCAGTGGCTTTAGTGACCCCATGTGGGACCACATCAAGGTAGTTGGTGGAACGCGGGGCATCTAGCTGCCCCGCGAACTCCTGGCTGATTTGGGCAGATAGGGCGTCGGCAGTTTGCGGGTTGGGGATATAAACCGGCACTGAGGAAACCTCTAAGCCTCGCTCTAACACCTCATCCAGGCTGGACCACACAAAACCGTTTTCGGGCCGGTCAGTGCTGAATTTAGCCAGGTGACCGGTGGCGTCGTGAACAATGTAGTCCGCCTGCGGCGTGGTGCAGTAGAAGCTGCAATCTTCACGCTCCAACAATGGCCGCAGCACCGCCTCCAGCTGAGCTGGCGTAATAGTGCGGTTATAGAGCACGTTAGCCTCGCCGTCGGCAACCACGCAGCCAGAAGCGCAAATGGTGTAGTCATAAACCAGCTGCTGTATCCCCAGCGGGCGCGAAACCAGGCTCAAACTGCGCCCACTGGCGGGCACCAACACGTTGCCAGCAGCCCGCCAACGCGCACAGGCCGTAGCGTTTTGCTCCCCCACAGTGTTAGGGGCGCTAAATAAAGTGCCATCCAAATCAGTAGCCAGTAACTGCACCAAAACCTCCAAAACTTTAAACAAAACGCGGCTGAACCTGCCCGGTCTGGGCGGGCTCAGCCGCTTAGCAGCCGGCCTGGGCTAAGGCCCTGGCTGGTGCTTACTCCTTGGGGACGTTGCGCTCTAGCTCGGATAGCCAAGCCGCCCCGGAAGCATCAGAAGGCATACGCCAGTCGCCGCGCGGCGAGAGAGTACCGCCAGCTACCACCTTGGGTCCGTTAGGCAGGGTGGAGCGCTTGAACTGGTTAGCGAAGAAACGCTTAATGAACAGCTCCAGCCACTTGCGAATCTCGGGCAGCTGGTAAGCCACCTGCTCATTTTCGGGAATCCCCACTGGCCAGTGGCCTGTGGAGGCGTCATGCCAGGCCTTCTCAGCCAGGAACGCAATGCGGCTGGGGCGCGCCCCACGTCGCAGCACCTGGAACAGGGTGAAGTCCTGTAGCGGGTAGGGGCCAATCTTAGCCTGGGTGGACTGGATCGGCTCACCATCCTTGCTGGGAACCAGTTCAGGGCTGATCTCAGTGTCTAGCACTGAAAGCAAAGTGGCACCCACGGCGTCGTCGAAAATCTTTTCCGCCACCACCCAGCGAATCAGGTGCTGAATCAGGGTCTTGGGGATGCCCGCGTTGACGCCATAGTGGGCCATCTGGTCGCCCACGCCGAAAGTGCACCAACCCAGCGCTAATTCGCTTAGGTCACCGGTGCCAAGCACAATCCCGCCGCGCTCATTGGCAATACGGAACAGGAAGTCAGTGCGCAGGCCGGCCTGGACGTTTTCGAAGGTGACGTCGTAGACCTCCTCGCCGCGCCCGAAGGGGTGACCCATGTCTTTAAGCATTTGCGTGGCCACGGGGCGAATGTCGATTTCTTCAAAGGTGCAACCCAGGCGGGTGGCTAGGTCGATAGCGTTGCGCTTGGTGCCGGCGGTGGTGGCAAAACCGGGCATGGTGATGGCGATTATGTCGCTGCGTGGGCGGCCCAGGCGGTCCATGGCGCGCGCGGCCACAATCAATGCGTGGGTGGAGTCCAGGCCGCCAGAAACCCCGATCACTAGCTTGGGGTTGCCGATAGCGCGCAGGCGCTGCTCCAGCCCGGCCACCTGGATCGAGTAGGCCTCGTAGCAGTCCTGTGCTAGGCGTGCCGGGTCGTCTGGCACGAACGGGAAGCGATCTAGTGGGCGGCGCAAACCAATGTCGGCGCGGGTGGGCACTAGCGGCACCGAAATGGTGCGGTAGTCGCTGGCAGTACCCTGCTGCTCAACGCGGTTGTCGTCAAAGCTGCCCTGGCGTAGTCGCTCTGAGGCCAGGGTGCGGATATCGACGTCGGCCACCGCCATACGCGGGCCCTGCGGGAAACGCTCAGTTTCAGCCAGTTTCTCACCCAGCTCATAGATCATGGTTTGCCCATCCCACGACAGGTCCGTGGAGGACTCGCCCTCACCGGCGGCGGCGTACACGTAGGCGGCGTTGCAGCGCAGGGAGGCCGAGCGGGCCAGCAGCTCACGGTCGTCGGCGCGGCCCACAGTAATGGGCGAGCCCGACAGGTTCACCAGCACATTGGCACCCGCCAGGGCAGCCTGGGCGGAGGGCGCCACCGGCACCCACAGGTCCTCACACACCTCCATGTGCAACACCATGCCCGGGATGTGGGGGAAGTCTAGGAGCAGCTTGTTGCCAAAAGGCACGACGGCGGAGGCCGTGGTGCCTGCGGGGCTGGCTGCGGAAGCTGCGGAAGCTGCGGGGTTGGCTGTAGGCGTGGCCGGGGTGGATGCGGAGGCGGCGACGGCGTCGTGCTGGGAGGCTGCTGCGGCGTCGTCCTGGGCGGGGCCGTCACCCACCCCGGGCAGGGTGATAGAGGTGGCGCTGGCATTAGCACCCGAAGCGAAGTGGCGCTTTTCGTAAAACTCGCGGTAGTTGGGCAGGAAAGTCTTGGGGGCGACGGCGTAAACGTGACCACCCTGGATGGCTAGCGCGCAGTTGTATAGGCGGTTGCCCTGGCGTAGTGGGGCGCCCACCACTGCCATGACAGTTAGCTCGGCGCTGGCCTGACGCACCGACTCAATCGCGGCCAGAGTCTGCTCTAGCAGTACTTCCTGCAGGAAAAGATCATCGATGGCGTAACCGGTGAGGTTGAGTTCCGGGAACACGGCCACAGCTACGCCCTGAGCTTGGGCTTCGTGAAGCAAATCAATGGTAGTTTGCGCATTCTTAGCTGGATTAGCAGGCGCTACGGGGGCGGTTACGGCCGCGATACGGGCAAAGCCTTGATCATAAACTGAGCGGAACTCCATATGCGTATTGTGTCACGGCCAAGGGGAGTGGGTTAAGTAGTGAGTGGAGCGGGTTAAGTGACGCCGGGGCGGTAAAACTACAAAAACTGCGCCACCAAGGCGGCGGCGCAGTTTTGTGTGGGCAGTTTTTGCATGTGCAGCCGGCTAAGCCGGCTGGGGACCAAGGTCCGCCCTGCGCTAGCTGCTAGCGCCCCCAGCCGGGCTAGCCGCAACGGCGTCGTCGGCAGATACCGAAGTGGCAGGCGCAGCGTCACCAGCAGACGCAACCTCACCAGCGGCGCCATCCTTAGATGCGGCGGCCTCCTCTTCTTCCAGCAGCTGCAAGGCGGCCTTAATGCCCAGCTCCTTCTTGCGGAAGAGCGCGCCCAACACGGCGGCCAGTAGCATGGTGGGCACCAAATAGGCGAAGATCGGAATCAAAGCGTCGGCGTAAGATTCCACCACCACGTTACGCAACGGCGTCGGCAATGTCTTAACAATGGCGGGGGTGAGGCCAGAAGTACCCTTGCCGCCACCAACGTTAGAGAAAGCCGCCATCTGCTTAAGCGTGGCCGGGTCAGCGTTAGCCAGCAAGGCGCGCATCTTCTCACCCAGGTTGTCCTTCAGGCCACTGGAGAAGGCAGTACCCATCGCGGCCACGCCCAAAGACAAGCCAATCTCGCGGAAGAAGTTATTACCGCTGGTGGCAGTGCCAATGTGGCGGGGGTTGACGTCATTTTGCACCAGGGTGGTGATCAGCTGGAAGAAGAAGCCGATACCAGCACCCATAACCGTGGCATACAGGGTGATAAGCCAAACCGGACTGTGAACATCCAGCTGGGACATCCCCAAAGTGCCAGCTGCCGCAATGATAGGGCCAATGATCAGGTAGATCTTGTAATGGCCGGTGCGGCTCATGGCTATGCCAGAAAAAACACCGGTAGCCAACAAGCCCAGCGTCATCGGCACCAGCAAAAGCCCTGAAACCGTGGCCGAATATCCATAACCCATTTGCAGGTAAGTAGGCAGGTACAAGGTGGCGCCAAACATGGCCCCCATGTACAGCATGGACATCAGCGTGGCTAGCACGAAGGTGCGGTTAGTCATCACTTCATAGGGCAAAATCGGCTCAACCGCGCGTCGCTCTGCGAACACAAAAGCCACCAGGCAGGCCAAGCCCGCCACACCCATACCAATAATCACCGGGCTAGACCAGGCGTACTCGCTGCCGCCCCACGTGGCCACCAAAACGATCGCCACTGCCGCAACATCCATAAGCACTAAACCTAGCCAGTCAATGGGGGCGGTCAGCTTGTGCTTAGGTAGCTTCAGGGTTAGCGCCATGGCGGTGAAAGCAATTACGCCCAGGGGTAGGTTGATCCAGAAAGTCCAACGCCAAGACGCCGAGTCGGTTAGCCAGCCACCAATGATCGGACCCAGTACCGAGGCGATACCGAACATGGCGCCAATCGGGGCGCCGTAGCTGCCACGGTAACGCGGCGGGATTAGGTCAGCCATAACTGCCTGAGAAGAGATAATCAGGCCGCCGCCACCCACACCCTGTAGGGCACGGAAAACAATAAGCTGGGTCATGTCGGTAGAAAAACCACACAGGGTAGAGCCCAGCAAGAAGCTGCCGATAGCCACCAAGAACAGGTTTTTGCGGCCCACCAGGTCACCTAGCTTGCCGTAAAGCGGCATCACCACAGTGATCGCTAGGGTGTAGGCGGTGATAATCCACGACATGTGCTCGGCGCCGCCCAGTTCACCCACGATTGTGGGTAGGGCCGTGCCTACGATGCTCTGGTCCATAGCGGACAAGAACATCACCAGCAGCAAAGCCACATACACCGCCCAGAAACGGCGGTCTGGCTTAAAGCTGGTTTGTGTTACTGTGCCTGTTTGTGCGGGCGTGGCAGCCTGGGCTGAGGTCGATGCGGGCGCGCTTGCGTGCTTTTGTGTGCTCATTTTCCTTCCTTCTCCTGCTTCTTGCGTTTGGCTTGGTTAATCTTTTTAGGTTCGACGGCAGGGCTCGGCTTGGCTACTGGGGGGAGGTCAGTCCCTGAGCCAACAAGGGAGACCATCAAAGCCAAGGTGTGATCAATGGCCTCTTCTAAAGTGGCAGAGCTGAAAGCGTCGTTATCTAGCCACTCATCGAAAGCTGCGCGCTCAATGGCCAGCATCAGGTAGACCGCCATTCGTAGTCGAGAGTCATCTTCGCTGAGCTGGGTGCGCTGAGCTAAGGCTGGGCGCAGTGACTCAAAAGAGTTGCGAATTGCTGCGTCGATGCGGTTGTGAACTTCCGGGTCGGTTGCGGCAATTTCGCGCTGTAACAAAAATTCTGCCCGGTCGCCGTCAAGGTGCCTGGCACGCTCAAGCAGCAGTTCACGCAGATCTGCTAGGAAATTTTCGCTATTGGTAGCGATATGAGCGAAGGCTTTAGCGTCGAGCGTGGGCCAGACTTTAATTAGATCGAATTTGGTGGGGAAATAATTAAAAACGGTCCGACGTGAGACCCCGGCGCGCTCAGCTACGGCGTCGTAAGTCATGGCCTCATAGCCACGCTCGCGAACCAACTCGGCGGCAGCCTGGCGAATCGCCCTATAGCGACGCCGTTTGTGAGGCGGCATTTCAGTGTCCAACACTACCGGACAGTGAAGTTGTTTCACAGAATGTTTCACGGGAAACAATTTTGCACCCAATGCATATTTGCATCAAGTGCAAAAAAGGTGTTAACAAACACAGACGGGCGCCCGCTGCGTTAGCGAACGCCCGTAAGGGCCCAAAAGGGGGATTCAGGATGATGATAGGGAAACGAACAAGACCCCCACAAACGGGGACGCGATCGCAGCACCCGTTGTCGGCTAGCCACTCCCAGGTCTCACGGTAGATCTCATCCGCCCTAAGCTGGGTGCCATCCCTCTGTTGGGCAGCCAGGTAAGCGCTGGGCTCGGGTTTGGTGCCTGCGCGGACGCGGCGTCCGCCCCGGTTCGTGCCATCACGAGCCATGCTTTCTCCAGGGTGTTGTGGTCTCATAGAGGTATGGAACAGGTACGGCAACTGCTGCGAGAAGCTTTAGGGGCGCTCGAGAAGGCTTTGTCGCCTCAGGGCGTCCAGGTGCTGAAGTTTGGGCTGCTTTTCGCTGTGCTGGTGGCTATCGACTGTTGGCTTATCGCAAACCAGCACGCAGTTTTTATCGAGAGTGGAAAAAACGTCGGGCCACTGCGTGAGATAACGTGGTTTGGTCTAGTGCTGCTCGATATTAGTGGAGTCTTGAATGTTCTTGGCTACGCAGCGATTGCTAACCGCAAGCTTTTCACGACATTGAGGCTGCCCTCCATTATCGTCTTGACGGTGCTCACGGCAGTGGCGAGTACTGGGCCCGTAGTACAAGGCCGGATCGCGTACTACCTCCACGACGGCAGAATTGGCTACTTGGCTTATCCCATAATCGTGTCAGTCGCAACGGTGCTTACGCGGTATTTCTGGTTCCGAAGGAAGGGGCAGTTGGGTGCGGTGCGGGGGCTATAGCGTCCGTAGAGGAGGATGGCTAGGTGTTCGAGGGCTTTGCTCCGGCGTTTGGAGGTAGCGGCGCTGGCGGTTATCAATCCGCTCCAGGTGCGCCATGATCCTCTCCTCTGCCCCCGTGGGGGTTGGAACCCACCACCAGGCATCCCATCCAGCTTGGGTGAGCTGACGGTGGGGATATCTTCGGCGATGGCTTTGAGGTCGTCGTCGGTGGTGTCGATGATGGTTTGCATCGTCGAGTAGTCGCGCAAAGCATTGATGGCTGCTGCCCTGCGGTCTACCCCACGCCACGACCCCACAGTGTCTAGCCTGCTGCTATGTAATCAGCCCTCGACGCGAGCACCCGGTCCGGCCGGAGCCTGCGGATCTACGGGGCGATCGTAACCACCAGCTGCGCGGTCATCGGCGTCGGCGTCAGTCTCAAAGAGCATGTTAGCCAAGCGCACGTGCACAGCCTCGATCTTGGGGATGTCCTCTAGGCGCACCGGCTTTTCGGCGCTGGTTTCCAAAATCAGGGTGCCGCAACCGAAAATGCGGTCGGTCCAGCCGCGCTCGTAACGGATGTCAGAGATGCGCGAGAGGGGGATGTCGTGACCACCCTTGTTGAAAATGCCCTTGCGGGTGATGATGCGGCGGTTGGTGATGGTGAAGGTTTTATTTAGCCACTCCAGCCAGGGGATGATCATTAGCGGGAAAGCCACGATAAGCGCCAGGATCCAGATTGCGTAAAGTCCCCAAGGCTGCCACGACTGCGGTGCAATTACGCTGGCGATGATGGCTACGGTAATGAGTAGTACGGTGCCCAAGATGCGCCAACCCAGTACTTTGGGGTGGGTGTGCATGTGGTCAACTACGTACTCGCCGGCGGATAGATGTTTTTTAGGAAACGCCATAGCTTCATCTTTGCAGACACTCGCCTTAGTGTCACTTGCTTAGGCCGGAAAATTTTAGGTGCGGGCGCAGCTTGGTAGTGGAGCTTGACGGCGGCGCCTTGGCGACCAGCTGGTTGTGTGCAGGGTGGCTGCGTGGGTCGACGGCGTCAGGCTGGTGGTGGCATGTGCCGATGGGGTGCGGCGTGAAGCCGGGAGTGGTTAGGGGTGTAGGAGGCTAGATGGATGAGATGGATGGGTTACAAATACTGAAAAATCGTCCCTTGCCTATAAAACCCCATGAATTTTTTATAGGCGAGGGACGATTTTGTATGTACCTGTGTGTACTTGTATGTACTTGTGTGTATGCGAAGAGAAGATCAGTTCTGCTTGGCCAGCAGGTCGCGGATCTCGCTGAGCAGCTCGGTCTCGGTGGGAACGGCCGGAGCTGCGGCTTCCTTGGCAGCCTTGCGCTCGCGCATCTTGTTCATGGGCAGCACGATGCAGAAGTAAACAGCGGCGGCCACCAGCAGGAAGTTGATGCCCTGGGTCAGGATGGCGCCGGGCTGGATGTATTCCTTGGAGCTGGGGTCAATCTTGAACTGCAGTACGGAGTCGAAGTTCGGGGAACCGATTAGCTGAGCCAGGATGCCCATGATGAAAGCGGTTACCTTGTCAACGATCGGCTTGAAAGCGTTACCGATAATAACGGCGACGGCTAGGTCGACCACGTTGCCCTGAGAAATAAAGTCGCGGAAGCCCTTAAGCATGGTTTTCCCCCTGAAGTTTTAAGTGAAGTGGGTGTGCCTACCCCGTTTCAGGGTCTGAGCACTATTGAAAGCGGGCCCTGGGAGGCCGCGCCGCATAAAAGCGTAGCCTCAGTTTCCTTAACTGCAAACGTTATTAGTCTCATAGTCCCTTGTGTTTGGGTGAGATTCGCTTTGTTTGGCGGCTCTACATCAACAATTGTGACTTTCTGCGCCAATACCTGCGCCCCGGCCTGGGAGTATGCGCCGTCACTAGAAACCACTCCGCTATTAGTGGTGCTGGCCACTGTGCCCACAATGTCCACCTGCTGGCCTATACGCGCCAGCTGCGAGCCGGTTTGTATCTGCAACTGCACCACCCGCTGCTGCTTGCCTAGATGTGAGAGCGCCGGCCCGGTAAGCATTGATTCAATCAGTGCGGTGCCTTTGGGTAGGTCAATGCTCAGTTTTCGGCCCACTGGGGAGGTGCGTACCGCTTGTGGTGGCGAGGTTGGCAGGTTGCTTAGGACGACGTCGCTGCTGGTGATCACTTGGCCTAAGGACATATCCGTGCGCATTACCCATACCTTTACCTGCCCGGGGTTAGTCAGCGCCTGAACTGCCAGTAGTGCGCATAAAAGCACGGCTAAGGCGGTGATCAGCCGCCGGTGCAGCCATAGTTGGCCGCGCCAAGAGGCCCTAAATAATTGGCGTCTTTGATTGATCTGCCCGGCTGCTGGCTGAGTCCTTTGCTGGAGGCTGTCACGGAGCTGATCACTACTGGTCTGCCCGGGTGTGAGCTGGGGTCCTTGGCCATTAAGCAGGTTGGGCCGTGCCGCCTCATTAAACCCTGAGTTAAAGCGCAGGCTAAAGCTGCGCTGGGGTTCGTCGAGTTCCTGGTTGAGCCACTCCTGGTTGAGCCCCTGGCAGTGAACGGCAGAGCCGGTTTTGCGTTGCATGAATCAAGTGTTTAGCTTTTAGTCCAGTGCCTGCTGGGCGGCTGTGGATGGGCAGCATTTAGGAAATTTTTTATCCACAGGTGCGTAAAACCGCCCCGCACCAAACTGCAGCCCGCAGCGGCGCCGTCGTCGGCAAAAAACACCTCGCGCCCAAGAACTTACGTTCCAAGGACGCGGGGATAGTGTGCGGGCCCGCTGTTAACGGGGGGAGCTCTCAGCGCTGGCCGGGACCCAGGCAAGAGCAGCCCGCAGGCGAGGGCCAACATAAGAGCAGCCCGCAGGCGAGGCCCACTAGAAGCGGGTGATGCCTTCCGTGGTGATAATGCCATTAACCGGGCGGTCAAACTCGGCAGTGGGTAGGACCGTGTTGGTCAGATACTCGTTGGGGTGCAGCAGCGCGAAAGTTTCCACACCAGGGTTAACCAGTGGCAGCATTCGGTCATACCAGCCGCCGCCTTGACCTAGGCGGTTGCCGTGCGCGTCAACTGCCAGCGCCGGCACCAATACGCTTTGCACCAGCGTGATAGCGGCAGGCCCCAGCACCAGGCCAGAAGGCTCGGGGGGACGGCCGGGAGCGCGGGTAGCCAGATCATCGCTACCACGGAACCAGCCCCAGCTGCGCGATAAGTGGGGCCCAAGCACAGGTAGGAGCACCTGCACACCGGCGGCGTGCAGCTCATCAATGAGTAGGCGAGTACAGGGCTCGTCTCCTACAGACACATAGGCTGCCACGGCCTGAGCGCCGTTTAAAGCCTGAAAGACGTTTTCGGCTAAAGCCGCACAACGGGCGTCGTGGCGGCGGGACGGGTGGCTGTACGCAGCGCGCGTGCGGCGAAGCTTGTAACGCAGGTGGTCCTTAAGATCGTCAACGTCCAATCCGACTACGGTGTCGGTCATTGAGTTCCCTTCACTTGATCCGGTTTCTCGTACTTCCAGGGTACCCTAAAAGTATCCCTAAGTGTCGCGCCACTGACCCCACAGGAGTTTCAAATGCGTACCGTCGCTGAACATTTATCGGCCTGCCTTGAGGTCGCCCACGCTGCTGAGCCGCTTGACGTGGTGCTTTCCGACGCCGTGGGTACGGTGCTAGCTGCAGATATCGTTTCTGACGTGGATATGCCCCCCGCGAATCTGGCTGGTTTGGACGGTTACGCGGTGCGCGCCAAGGACTGCGTCAGCGCCTCCCCGGCCACGCCGGTGGTGCTGGATGTGATCGACGCCGTCCGCGCGGGGGATGTGCGCCGCACTCATCTTGTGCCCGGCACTGCGGTGCTGATTGACTCTGGTGCGCCCATGCCGATTGGGGCCGACGCCGTGGTTCCCTGGCAGTTCACCGACCGGGGTGAGGCGCAGGTGACCATTAACCGTAAGGTCAATGCTGGTCAGCGGGTGCGCATGTTGGGTGAGGACGTTGAGGCTGGCGCTACCGTGCTTTCTAAGGGCAGCCGAATTGGGGCGCGTCAGGTGGCGTTGCTGGCTTCGCTGGGTCACCAGCGCGTGGCGGTGCACCCGGTGCCGCGCGTGGTGGTGGTTTCTATTGGCGACGAGCTGATTGAGCCCGGCCAGCGCGCTGAGCCGGGGGACGTGTATGACGCTAACGGTCACGCCCTGTCCACAGCGGTGGCCGACGCCGGCGGGCAGCCTTTCCGAGTAAGTGCCGTCCCCGACGAGTACCACGCCCTTACCGAAACCCTGGAGGACCAGCTGGTGCGCTCTGACCTGCTGATCACCACCGGTGGTTTGAGTGTGGGTCAGGGTGACACGGTGAAAGAGGTGCTCTCGCCGCTGGGCACGGTGCGGTTTGACACGGTGGCGATGAGCCCGGGGCGCCAGTTGGGTGTGGGCACGCTAGGTGACGGTATTCCGGTGTTTTGTCTGCCCGGTGACCCGGTCAGTGCTCAGATGGCTTTTGAGGTGTTTGTGCGCCCGGTGCTGCGTTCGATTGCTGGCTGGCAGGATATCCACCGTCCCTCGCTGCCGGCGGCGGTTTCTACATCCTGGTCTAGCCCGGCGGGGATGCGTGAATTTGTGCCGGTTCAGCTAGCTGGTGCCCCCAGTACTGGCTATCAGGCTCACCCCACGCAGGCGCCAGGGGTGCAAACTATTTCTGGCCTGGCCTATGCAAATGCTATTGCGGTGGTGCCCGAAGAAGTTACGCAAGTTAATGCTGGGACGCAATTGCATTGCCTACTTTTAGATATGTAACGCAATAGTAACGACACGCCGCGAAACTTCCGGATGCCTCCTGTGTAAACCCTTACTTTTAGTCGTATGGTGTTTCAGGCGGTTCTTGGTTTTGCGCTGGCGGTTGCAATCTCGTTCTATTTGCTGCCACATTTGCGCAGGCGCGATAGGCTAGCAGTCTACTCGCATGACCAGGATCGCTACTCGCCCCACCTGCGTGTGTTAAATACGGCTATGGTGGCAGGTAAATCTACAGGTCACGCGAATAATAATGATATTGCTAGGCTGATTTTTAGCCCGGAGGTGAAGGTCATGAATCGACCTGCCGTGAGGAACGTGCGTGCCGCGCGCCTGGAGCGTGATTTAGCGAAGGCAAAGCGGGCTCAGGCTGCTCACCAGGCCAAAGCTTCAGCTGCTGCCAAAACTCGCCGTATCCTGATGGGGTCTTTAGCCGGCGTAACTGTGCTTTTAGGGGTTTTAGCTGGGGTCTTTACTTGGCCTTGGTTTGTGGTTTTGCCGACGGCGGCCCTGCTTGCGGCCGCTATGGTCGGTGACGTGCGCGTACGTCGCGTAAGCTCCAAAAATGATGCTGCTCTGGCTGTGCGGGTGAGCCAGCTAGAGGAGCAGCTTGAAGGTGTAGGCCGATCCGCCAAGAGCGTCAAGGAAGCTAAAGCTAAGCGTGAGGCTGAGATTGCCGCCCGTAAGGCAAAAGCGGAAGCAGCCCGCCGCGAGGCGGCTCGCCTGCGTGAGCAGGAGGTTGCTGCGGCCCGTAAGGAGCTGGCTGAGCAGGAGCGTCAGGCCCGCGAAAGCGCTGAGGAAACCGATGTGCGTCAGCGTGAGCAGGTAGCTAAGGCTAAGGATCAGCTGGTGCGGGAAGCTAAAACCGCCACTGAAGCCAAGTATTTGGCACGCCTAAACAAGCAGGCTGAAGCTAAGCGGGCTGAGGAGGTGGCTAAGCCGGCCGCCCCGGTTGAGCGGGCCGCCAAGTCTGCCCCGACTGTTGCCAAGCCGGCCGCCTCGGCTACTGCGTCTGCTTCGGCTGCCGCCAAGCCGGTGGCCTCCACTACTGTGTCTGCTTCGGCTGCCGCCAAGCCGGCCTCTGCCACTAAGGTGACTTCTGCTGACAGCGCTGGCGACGTCGTCGAGACTGCCAAGACTGCCCCCAAGGCCGCTAGCGCCACCAAGTGGGAGCCGGTGAACGTGCCCGCCCCCAGCTACACCATGGCTGCGCGTGGTCCGCGTCGCCGGGTTGTAGAGGCCGAGGCGGACTTCAACTCCGCTAAGGAAGTAACCGGCGTGGTTAACCCGGTGCGTCCCTCCAGCGCTCCGGCTAACGTGTCGCTGGATGTGGAGTCTGTGGCTGGGGACTTCAAGCCGATCGACCTCGATGCTGTCTTGGAGCGGCGTCGCGCGGCGGGTGAATAAGCAGGCGGCGGGTGAATAAGCAGCCAGGGCGTGGCTCGCAGAATTTACGCGGACCGCGCGCTGTGCTAAGCTAAACCCGCCCATGGGGCTATGGCGCAGTTGGTAGCGCGTCTCGTTCGCAATGAGAAGGTCAGGGGTTCGAATCCCCTTAGCTCCACGCATCCCAACCTCGGGCTTCCGTTGGAAGTCCGGGGTTTCTGTATGTGCGCACGGTTGGGGATAGGGCCGGGCATATGCTCAACTCCCTCAACAACCCCCACACCCAGCTACGCGACCGCCTCGGTGAGGTCCAGGTCTGGCTCGGCGAGAAGGCCGAGGCCTTCCTCGTCATGGGGAGGGGAGCGCATAATGACTTCGGCCCCGAAAACAACGATGCGTCGCAGCGCAACAACGAAGGAGACAATCATGTGTCGACCCACCACCTGCGAGGTATGCGGAAAGACCACCTGGAAGGGCTGCGGCAAGCACATCGACTCGGTGAAAGAACAAGTGCCCCCGGATCAGTGGTGCGATAAGAACCATACCGATGAGGAGTACGCCCTCGCTGAGAAAAAGAGCGGTTTCTTCGGCAGTTTCTGCAGCTAGCCTGCAGCCCACTGTCAGCGTCGTGAGCACCGCGACGCTGGGTATTCACGCCCTTTTCGACGCCTCGAGTCGTGCGGCAAAAACAGATCGGCGATTGAGGAAAAGTGGAGAGCTTGTTGCTTTCAGGTGATGCCTTGTAGTCACCTCAAGCGTTTCTGGAACTCGGGTATAATCAGGTTTTCGTTGACCTGTCACTTCGTTTGAAAGTGGAGGAACAATATGATCTGGGATCGGGTTGCCCCGCTCTACGACCTCGCTGTCAACACGCTCAACAGGAGGGTGTACTACGGGACAGGCAGCGCCGTTGCCCGGTTGATTCGCCCCGGCGATACTGTGCTCGAATGTGCGTGCGGCACGGGCACGATCACCGCAGCCATCGCTCCCGCATGTGCGCGTGTGGTCGCGACCGACTACTCCGAGGGGGATGCTCAAGCAGGCCGGGAAGAAGCTCGCGCGCTACCCGAACGTGGTCGTCGAACAGGCGGATATTACCCACTTGCGCTATGCGGACAACTCCTTCGATGCGGTCGTTGCTGGCAACGTCATTCACTTGCTGCCTGAACCGGGCGACGCGCTCAAGGAGCTCAAGCGGGTTACGCGCCCGGGCGGCACGATCATCGTGCCTACCTACGTGATTCCCAAGAAGCGTGCACACACCATATTTCTGAAGCTGATCTCCCGATGCGGCATACACTTCCAGGAGCACTTCGACCCGGCGTCCTACCGGGCGTTTTTTGAGCGCATGGGCTATGTCCATGTCACCTACAGGGTCGTGCGAGGCCGGATCCCCTGCGTGATCGCGTCCTTTACGAAGGAATACTAGGCGCTTCGTGACCATGGCACGCCCCGAGTCCACCAGACAGATAATCCGGCCTGGAAACCAGGGCGGATTATCTGTTGCCCAAAAGCGGCTGGGGTGGAGCGTGAGCGCCAAAGTGAGACCCATGTATTTAAGGTGCGGATACGCCTTTGGGATAAGAGTTTTAATTGTTTACTTTTAGGTCTTTAGGACTAAAGCAGATAAACCTATAGCTTTGTAAATATAAGCATTGTTTATGATGACTTAGTAAAAAGCTTAAGAAAATGCCGAGGGCCGCACGTTTCACGTGCGGCCCATCGCCAATGAGGTTCCTCAACCCGTGTTCCCAGATCGGGGAGGGCGCCTCCTTCGCCAGAACGTTCACTGTAGGCTCCCTTAAACCTCAGTCCAACTAGCTCTCGGCCGGTCATCAGGCTCCCCAACCCTCGCGACCGCTAACCTCTGGCGGTAGTAAGAATTTAACCCCCTCTGCCTGTAAGAACACCCCTGGGCAAGCTGTGAATTTCCTGGGAAATTTAAATAGCGTTCCCAGGTTTCTGTGAAAGCGAATTTGACCTGGATAAACACCAAAATACCCGACTACATACAAAGTAAAGTTTTTATCCCTCGATGCAACTTCGTGCAGCTTACCAAGCCTGTAGGCTTGTAACCGTGCTCTGTCAGCTCCACGATGCATCCCTGTGTCGCTCCTGTCCCAACCTTGATCTACCCCTGGCGCAGCAGCTGCAATTAAAGCAATCTGCAGTGCAAGCCACACTTGCCGGTCAGGTTGAGACGGTCGCCTGGCTTGAACCTTTCGCCAGCGCCCCCAGCCACTTCCGCAATAAAGCCAAACTGGCGGTTTCGGGCACAACCCACGCCCCGGTGCTGGGCTTAGTTGACCGTTTCGATAACGGCACGGATTTAACTTCCTGCCCGCTGCATGTAAACGAAATTAAAGCCGCACTAGCCCCATTAACTCGCGCAATTACCCGCATGGGATTGCAGCCCTACTCAATCGTCAAGCGGCGCGGGGAGCTTAAGCATGTGCTGATTACCGCCTCGGCTAACGGCCAGCTGATGGTGCGTTTCGTTTTGCGCTCGACGGCGCAGCTGCCGGCTATCCGTAAAGGTGTGCCCCGCCTGCAAAGTGAGTTACCTGGATTGCGGGTGCTGTCGGTAAATATTCAGCCCCGCCCAGCCGCGATCTTGGAGGGCGAGCGCGAAATTATTTTGAGCCAGGACTCAACCCTGGACATGCCGCTGTACCTGCCGGAACTGGACGCAGACGGCGTCGTCGTAAATAACAAAAAAAGCGTGCTGCCGCTGGTGCTACCCCCGCAGTCATTCTTCCAAACCAACAGTGACGTGGCCGCCGGGCTCTATGCCCAAGCCCGCGCCTGGGTGCGCGACTATGCGGGTGGTGGCGTCTTGACGGGTGCTGAGGCTGAGCGAGAAGGGGCTGGTGGGCAAGCTGGCGTCTTGACGGGTGAGTCTGGGGCTGGCGGGGCGTACCCTGACGCAATCCAAAGCAGCCAGTCGATTTGGGACCTGTACTGCGGCGTGGGCGGCTTTGCCCTGGCTCTAGCCCAGCCCGGTGCGCAGGTGCTGGGAGTGGAAGTTTCCGCCCCTGCCATCGACGGCGCCCGCGCGGCCGTCGCCCAGCTGGGCCTGACTAGCCCGCAGGTTCGCTTTGAAGCAGGCGACGCCTCCGTGCTGGATGCCTCGGGCCAGGTCTATGGTCACGACAAGCCTGATCTATTAGTAGTTAACCCGCCCCGGCGCGGCATTGGCGAGTTGGCCGCCTCAATTGAAGACAGCGGCATTCAACGAGTGCTGTATTCCTCCTGCAATCCGGCCTCACTGGCCAAAGATTTAGAGGTAATGAGTAGCTATCGGATACGCCGGGCGCGGTTGTTCGACATGTTCCCTCACACCAATCACGCTGAAGTGCTAGTTGAATTAATTCACAACTAGGCTTTGCGTCCTGTTTGTGGCGCCGACCGGCTGAATGTAACCTGTTCCACTCATATTCATCCTGACTAATTCCCTAATATATTCGTAACCAAGAGCTACAGATAAGGAATGTTGTGTCTAAGCAAGCCGAATCCTCGAAGGATGAAAAGAACGCGCAAGCCGCTTCCGAGCAGGAAGTTCGCTCCGGTTTGGCGCTTACCGTTAAGCAGGAAAAGGTCCTGGGGTGGGTTGCTACCTTCATGGCCGTGTGCATGTACGTCGCCTACGTTCCTCAGATCGTGAGCAACCTCAACGGCCAGGCCGGTAACCCGCTGCAGCCTCTGGTAGCTGCAATCAACTGCAGCCTGTGGGTGTACTACGGCCTGTTCAAGCCTTCTCGTGACCTGCCGCTGGCAGCCGCTAACGCCCCCGGCATTTTCTTCGGCCTAGCTGCCTTCGTCACCGCGCTGTAAGACGCAGAGTTACTAGACGGTGTCAGGCCCTACCGTATTGCAGGTGGGGCTGCTCGCATTCGTCGCCAAGGCGGATACCCGGCGCCAATGCCCCGGCTTGGCTAGCGCGCAGCTGTTCCAACTCGCGCACCACCCGCTCGCGTAGCGAACGCGGATCAATAGTGTTCAGGTAAATCTTGGTGGCGCCCTCAAAACCCGCCAAAGTGGAAACACGCCACTTAAGCACCACCCGCCAAGGCATTTCCTTAGCCACGCCCGGGGCGCGGTAATGCCACTCCTCGTTTAGTGGCACCTGCGTGCCCGTAGCCTGGTGTAGGGCGTGCACCAAATCGGAGACCGCATCCACCTGTTCAGGCTCCATCAGCCACGGTTCAGAGACCGGCCCGGTGGAGTAGACCTCCAGCGAGGGGTAACGGTGACCCACCCCAGCCAGGGCCACGGCGCCGTCGTTAGCGGCCACAACCAAACCCGCCCGGTAAGCCCAATCCACAAAATCGCGGTAAATATTTCCGTTAGCGTTCACGCGGGCAATCTCAGCTTGCAAGCTAGCCCCCAGCGAATCCACGCCCACCACCTGTTTGTGCAGGTGATCGAAGCTAGCCCCGGCCGGGCGCAGCCAGTTTTGGAATACGGCCACATACTTAACGTGCTTGTTTTGCAGGTATTGCGCGTGCATGGCGTTAACCGCCCACTGGGTCCACACGCGGTGTTCGGCCACGCTTAAAGTGGCGCTGCCAGCCAAGCCGGTAGTGTCGACGGCGTCATCGCGCCAGTGGCGACGGGCCACCAACACATCATGGCTGCCCCCGAAAAAGCCGGCGCTGTGACGGCGAATGTCGCTCAGGTTCAGCTCGGCAATCTCTGCGTCACCAGCTCCGGAGGCGCGCAGCTTGGCGCTGACAATAGCGCGCAAATGCTCGTATCCGGCGGCGTCAGCCAGGTAGTTTTCAAGCCGGTCACGGCAGCGCTCAGGTAGCTTAAAACCATAGTTAGCTTGCCAGTAATTGAACGGCAAAATCTCAAAAAGGTTGGGGATACGGCGAAAGTCGGCTACGCTCTGATCTAAGTATTCAGGCAGCAAGCCAAAAATGTGTGCCAGCTGTCGCCCGCCCTGGTGTTGGCACCCGCCTCGGCAGCTGCGGCTTCCGCATTGCCCGAGCTGGCGGCCCTGGTCCCGGCGTCGGCGCTAGCGGCGTCGTCGTCCTTAACCGAGGCAAAACGCACGATACGGGCATATTCAGGCGGCGTCTCCAGATAACGGCCGCTACAAAAAGCACAAGTGTGACTGTGCATGTGGGAACTGAGCGGACGCACCTCAACCTGAGGTAGGCGCAAGGGGCGGTTAGCGCGGCCGGGTACAGTCCACACTTCCGTGCCAGTGAAAGGGCTAAGCTGCTTGACAGTACCGTCACAAAGACGGCGCAGGTAGGGGTGATCGTCCATGCCTCTATTGTGCCGGGTTTTAGATTGGAGGGAACATGCTAGGAGATGCCTTTGGGGCGCTGTTTTTAATCGCCACCGTAATATTTCTAGCGCCGCTCATTGCGCGGGCCATCCCGGGCGGGTTTGTGCCAGAAACTGTGCTTTTGCTGGCCGGTGGAATGGCCATGGGTGCGGCTGGCTTTACACTCACCGAGGCAGGGCGAACCGATTTCCTTCCTGCGTGAACTGGGCGTAGGGTTTCCTGTTCCTGCTGGCCGGTTATGAGCTGGACCTGGGGGAGCTGCGCGGCTCAGGCGGGCGCCACGCCATAGTGGGGTGGTTTGCCTCGCTGAGCTTGGCTTTCGCGGCGGTGATCGCCATGGGGGTGGGGTCAATTACTGATATGCGCGACGGCGCTATAGCCCTGGCTATTGCTATGACCTCCACCGCCCTGGGCACACTACTGCCGATTTTGCGCGAGCGTGGGCTGCTATCTACCTCAGTGGGTGCCGCCGTACTAAACCATGGGGCGATTGGTGAAGTCGGCCCGATTGTGCTGATGGCGCTGCTGCTGGGAAGTCGCGCCACCTGGGCTTCGGCGCTGGTGCTGGCCGGCTTTATGGCTATCACAGCGCTAATCATCGTGTTCAACGAGCGGGTTAAGCGGGCTGGCACGCGCCTGGTCGCGGTAATTCAGCGCGGGCAGCACACTACCGCCCAAACCACTATTCGTGCCGCCGTGTTGCTGCTGGTGGGGCTGTGTGCACTGGCTGAAGTGTTTGAGCTTGACGTGGTGCTGGGGGCGTTCGCGGCGGGAGTTATTTTGCGCCGGGTGCTGCCTGAGGGCTCGCGGCCCTTTGAGGAAAAACTTGATGGTTTGGCCTATGGTTTCTTCATCCCGATTTTCTTTGTGACTTCAGGTATGACCATTACGGTGTCGAACCTGAGTGAAAAGATTGGCCCGATTCTGGGTTTCTTGGTGCTGCTGGTGGCCGTGCGCGGAGTGCCGGTGCTGCTGGTGAGCGCCGCTGAGCGTAAACGTGACGGCTCACGGGTGTTCAACTGGCGTCAAAGCCTGCAGGTGGCCTGCTATTCCACCACCGCCTTGCCGATTATTGTGGCCGTGACCCAGGTGGCGGTTTCTGCCGGAACCATGACCCGCGATGTGGCTTCCACCTGAATTTTGGCTGGTGCCTTGTCTGTGCTGATTATGCCGACGGCGGCGCTCCCCTTGTCGCGTCGCACCGATAAGCTGCCCCAAACCCAGACCATGGGTGTGGTGCAGGGGCCGGTGCGTGCCGATGGTTCCACCACTGCTAGCACGCAGGAAGAAGATGGTTACGCTGTAGGCCGTCCTAGCGACGGTGCCGAGGCGCAAGATGCCCCCGAAGTGCGTACCGCCTTGTATGTGCCCCCGCATGAGCGGGTTGACGCCGGCCGTGACGCCCTAGCCCAGGCCCAGGGTGAAACTGGCGTGGAATCTGGTGGGCGCCTGGGCGGCGTGCAGGTGCGTCTAGGGGTGCTTTCGCACCGCCTGCAATGGCAGGGAGACGAGCCAGTGCACTGGCAGCTGCGTAGGCGCATGGTCAAGCGCATAAACCGCCGTCGCCACAAGTAGGCAAATACATACAAATACAGGCAAAATCATCCCTTCCCTATAAAAAATTCATGGGGTTTTATAGGGAAGGGATGAAATGTCAGTATCTGTAGTTCAAGTACTTATACTTTAGTTCAATAACTTATACTTTAACCAATTCTAGGCATTTTTGGTTGCCGCCAGGGTCGACGCCGGGGCTGCCGCCGCCGGGGCCGATGGTAATGCCGCCAGAGCCGACGACGCCCAGCTAGGTCATCGCCCGGCCAGGCCGCCGCACGACCAGGCCTAGACGCCGTTGCCGTAGTGCGGTGGGACGTCACCTAGCAGCCGCGCGTCATTGGCGTGCGCGGACGGATCCTCGCGGCGCAAATCTTCACGGCTCCAAGCTGGCCTTTCAGCATCCACCTTGCCCAGCGCCTCCTGCACAACCTGTTCAAGGTTGGCGCCCTCGGCCACCCGTTCGCGGTCCTTCGGCCCCAAATGCACTACGCGCCGACGCCGCCGCCCGGCTTGGTTGGGATGCCCGGCTTGGTTGGGATGCCCGGCTTGGGTGGGGTGCCCGGCTTGGGTTGGGGAAGCCTGAGCCAGTGGGGCCTCAGTGTGCCCGGCTGCGGAGGCTGCGGTGGCTGGCGCCACAAAGGCAGGCTTTGCCTGATCGGCTGCTACGACTGCGCTGGCTGGCGCGTCCGGTACAGGCACATCCGGCACGGGCACGTCAGCTATAGGCGCGCCAGCGTCTGCACTGTTTTGGCTGGTCATTATGGTTCTCAGCTCGCTTGGTGGTGGCTTAGTTGCAGCTGAGTTGCACTCAGATGCAACCGGGCCGGCTCAGTTGTGGAAAGTGCGGCGCAGCCGCGCCGATGCAGTTCGGTTGGCTTACGTCGCGGTGGCTTAGTTGCGGCCACGCTTGACAGCGTGGTGTAGCACCGCGTCCACAGTGGTGCCGCGTCGCTTGAGGGCTAGGGTTTCGCGTAGCTGCTCCACTTCCTCATCCTCACTGCGTTCGACGCCGTCAGAGCGAATCCAGGACACCAGATCGTCAAGCTGATCGTCGCTGTAGGCCTGCAACGGCAAGCCCTGGGCGATCGGTGGGCGCACGTCACGCTCGCGGGCGTTGCCGTCACCGTCCCCAGCTGCATTAGTGCCGACGGCGCCCGGGTCAGCTCCGTTAGCTCCGGCAGAACCCTGCCCGGCTGCGGCCGCGCTGTGGGCGCTGGCTGTGCTAGCGCCCTGATCGGCGCCGCTACCAGCAGCGTTAACGCCAGCGGCGCTGGAAGAGAGGCCAGGCGGGGGAGGAACCGGGCGCTCACCGGCCGTGCCAGTCCCGGTAGCGCCAGCCCCGGCCCCGGTGATGTGGCCACTGCGGCTGCCAAGCCCAGCGCCGGCCCCGGCAAGCCCACCGGCCGCGCCGGCCCCAAGCCCAGAGCCAGCCCCGGCAAGCCCAGCGGCCGCGCCAGCGCCGGCCCCGAGCCCAGAGCTAGCCCCATATCCGGCTGCCGCCGAGTCGCCGTCGTCGCTAATTAGCTCCGGAACCGCCTCGCCGTCGTCGCTGACACTTTGACGCTTATCAACAATGTCGAGCACCAACTGGCAGATGCGCTCAGCCTCAGCGGAAGGATCCACAAACACGCCGGCACTAAAGGCCCGGTACACGGTCCAGCCGCGCCGCTCCAGGCGCTCCACCCAGTAGCGCTCACGCATACGCACCGAAGGCTCGTCCATATAAGCCTCGTCGTCGGTAAGCACCGCCACCAGCAGCTCGTCGGGGTAGTCGGGGTGGCCCACAGCCAGCGGGATAGCCCCGGGCCCATCCGTGCCGTAACGCGGCACCACAGACAGGCCCATCTGGAAGCAGTGCAAAGCCAGATCCAGCAGCAGGCGGTCAGGGGCCTTACCGGCGTCGTCGAGAGGCAGCGGGCCCACCTGGGCGCGTTCAAGCAGCTGACGCAGCAAACGCTCCCCAGCCCCATGCAGGCGTGAGGGGTCAATGTCGGCCGCACTCAGGCAAGAAACCACGGTGGTAGTGCCGCGCGAAGCACACAGCGCCGCCACCAGCCCGCCGGCGCCGTCGCGAGTAGACAGCTGCCCGAAAGGAGTGCACCAGGGAGCCGTTGGGGGTCTTGGCGTAACCCACCGCAATAATGATGTGGTCGCGGCGCAGACGGTAAGCCTGGCTGATATCCACCACCACAAACGGCTCGGACTTGTCGGCGTTAAAGAACTCCTCCAGGGCGGGAGAGCCGTTAGTTTCGGCCGCTACCGCCGCGCGGATCGCCTCAGCGTGGCGCGAGTTGAGAGCCACCACAGCCAGGGACTGCTCCGGGCGGGTTAGGGCGGCGTCAATAATGTGATCGACGACGGCGTCCACCTCAGCACGTACCGTCTCCACCTCGTTGCGGCCCGGGGCGGGAGTGCCGCGCCCATCAACCGCAGTCAGGGTCAGGGTTTGGGCCCCCGGCGGGGAGGGGATCACGTCAATCACGTCGGCGTAACCATTAGCAGCCAGGAAGCGGGCAATCTCCGGGTCCAGGTTGTGGCGGGTGGTGGACAGCTGCACGTGCTGGAGCACCGGCGCCAAAACCCCAGCCACACCGTTATCAACCGCGTGGGAGTCACCCACCACCACCAGTTGCCGCGAGCGCGCCAAAGCCGGCACTACCTGGCTTAACGGCAGCGGGTAGGAGGCGTCAATGATCACCAAATCCACCCTGGGTGGTGGGTTTAAGCACGCTGGGCACCAGCGAGGGCGGCACAATCCAAATCGGCTTGATGATTTTGGCCAGCGGGTAGGTGTCCAAAACGTCGCGCAGGGAGGCGTTGTCGCTGCGGCCCAGGGCCCGGTACAGGGCGCGGGCTTGTTCCTTGTCTGCCCCCACCTCTTGGCGCACGCGCATGGCGTAGGCCTGGGCTACCGGCGCGGCCAGGGTGTGTACCTGGTTGATGTCGGCTTGGCGCAGCTGGGAGGCCAGGTTGGCGAGGGCGGTGGTGTCTAGGCCACCCATGTCGGGGTCTTCCGCCAGGCAGTGGGCCAGGATGGAGGACCACCAGCAGTAGGTCAGCTCTTGTTCCAGGTGCTGCTTGGGCACCTGACGCTGGGCCAGGTCCGCCACCAGGTCGGTTAGGCCGTAGTGTTCTAGCTGCTGCTCAATGCTGTTGATGCGGGGAATGTCTTTGGCGCTGGCTTCTTCAGTGTCCAGCTCGCGCAGCATCGAGTGCAGTTTCATGATGGGCATTTCCATCAGGTCCATGCCCTCAGCCGGCCCCTCCAGCAGCGGCGCCAGCTCAGAGAGCATCTGCTCGGTTTGGGCGGCGACGCGCTCCATTTCGTCTAGCCCCAGCGGTAGGCGCGGCCAGCCCCCTTCGCTGGAGTAGCGTTGCCACTGTTCTCGACGGCGCTGCACTAGTACCAGCTCAGAGTACAGGTCTTCGACTTGGCGGCCCGGGCGCACCAGAGAGCGGGCTTGTTTAATGAAACGACGCCGGTCAGAGCCGCTCATTTCTACGTGCTTGTCGCGGCGCCACTGCTTGGTGGCGGTGGCGATCACCATGTCTGCGGCGGAGCGTTCAAAAACTTCGGGCACAAACACGTCTAGGGATTCACGTACCCCGTCAAGCATGGCTAGCTGCTCATGCCACTGGCTCAGGTTCAAGGGGCGGTGTAGCTCAGTTTGGGTGATGGCGGAGCTGATCTGTTCACGCACCAGCGGCAGTAGCTCTGTGGCCAGCTCATGCACCTTAGAGACGGTGCGTTCAGCCATAATTGCACTGTTTAGCGGCACCTGCGACCAGGGGTTAGCAGGCCGATCCTTATCCAGCATCCCCAGGTCATAGGCCTGGGTGAGGATCTTGTTGGCGTTACTTAAACCCTGCATGTCAAGGTTAGCTAGGCCCGCAGAGCTGATGCGGGCGCGGGTGCACGCATGGTTATCGCCGCTAGTGAGCTCCACCAGCTCATCTAGCGCCTCATACACCGACACGTTCCAGGGGTGACGGCGCTTGTGTAGCGCGTCCGCGTAGCGTTGCATCCGACGACGCAAAGACACCAGGTGAGCGCGGGTGGTGGCGATAGCCTCCACATCCACCTCAGGCACCTTCACGCCCATAGACTCACGGATAGAGGCCGAAGCGTGGCGCCTAAAAGCGCCGTCGACAGTTAAATCCAAAACCAAATCAGACAGGCCAGCATCGCGCAGCACCTGCGCCACAGCCCGCCCATCAGCCCCGGAGGCTGGAACATGCAGTACATGGCGGCCACTAGCGGCGGCGTCGGCCAAAATAGCGGCCAAAGTCGCGGGCACATCCACCCCGGGCGGGGCATCCAAAAGCAGCTGGGCGCCCGTGCCCACAGCCTCAATGGCATAGGCCTGGGAAGTATCCAGATCCCCAATGCCACGCTCATAGTCAGGGTCCAAATCCGCGCGGATCGCCGGCGGCAAATCAACATGCAAAGCGGCGCGGGCATGATCGTCCCCCAAAGCGGCGGCAATCAGCGGGTTAGTGCGCAGCAGCGGAATAACCGCCTCAAAGTCAGCCAGCAGGCTCTGGCCCGGGTGTACAAAAGCACCCACAACCAGGCGCTCGTGATACTCAAAGCCGGGCAGATACTCGCGCCCCAAACTGGCAATCCGGGTCAAAACCGCGCGCGGCGTGAACCCACCAGGGCTGATAGCGGCGCGAGCAATAGTTTCCACATCCACCTTGCAGCCATAAGCCTTAAGGGCCTTAATCAGCACCGGGTTAACCGCGATGGAAGAATCCAAGGTCAACGCGCTCTGGGCGGTGTCAGTGCTCAGCCGCACTGGGCGCAGCAAAATCGGGGCGTTAACCGTGCGCACCGGGCCGTCGCCCACCTGCTCACTAAACTCGGCCACACCCAACGCCAAATGCACCGCAGCCTGACCAAACTGGCGTTGCAGCTGGTGCGAGCGGGTAGCCAGGGCGTTGAAAGAACGCTGCGCCACACTCAGAGAGGCGTTTTCGCGCACCAGGTTACGCAGACGCGTAGTGCTGCCGCCGTAAAGCTGCGCCAAGCCCGTGGGGTGACCGTCAGTTAAGTCAATAACCGCCGCATCCAGGAAGCTAACATCGTCAAGGCTAGCTACTTCCCCCAGCGCGTTAAGCTCAGCCCGCCAGGACTTAATGGCAATATCTAGGGTTTCGTCCAGGCTTAAAGGGGCGACGACGTCGTCCGCGTCAGTTCCGTCCGAAAAATCCGTGGGGTCTACCTCAAGGCCAGAATGCTTACCAGAGCCAGAAAAACCGGCAGAACCGGCAGAACCTGCTGCGGAGGCGGCATCGGGAACTGAAGCGGGGGAGGTGGCGCTCGCGGAGTGGGAGGCGCCCGAATGCGCCGATAGGGGACGCGTCAGTTTCGGTGGGTGCGCTGGTATCGCTTGAATCTGTGGCGAAGTAGCTCTCTTCCGCAGACGTGTCGGAATTGTGCCTACGATGGCGACCGAAAGAGAAGAAAGCTGGAGTCATGGCCCTAGATTAACTGGCTAAAGTTACCGCTCGGGGCAGGGCGCGCTAAAAAGTTGACTTTTGTTATGGGGCCTTAATGGGCTATAGTCGTGCGTGCCCCTCGTGTGGCGTTATCTCGTGAACTCCCCCAGGACCGGAAGGTAGCAAGGGTAAGCGGGCTCTGGCGGGTGCGCGAGGGGTTTTTGCTGCCCTTTTGCGGCTTGTGCCGCCGCCGCCCGGGCCCGCCCGCCGCGCCCCGCACCTGCCCGCCCGCACCTGCCCGCCGGCGCCGCCGCCCGAGTGCAGCTTGTGCCGCCCGCCCGGGCCGTTTAGGCGTCGATCGCGGCGGACGGATTACGCTAGGCGGTAGCGCTGCAGCGCTATTGCGTCGAGCCTGCGTGCTTGGGATTAGCAAAGCGTTTAGAGTTCAGCTGTGACCACTGCTCTGTATCGCCGCTACCGCCCCGACACTTTTCAACAGGTGATTGGTCAAGAGCACGTGACCGAGCCGCTGATGGCTGCTTTGCGTGCGAACCGCGTTAACCACGCCTACCTGTTCTCTGGGCCGCGTGGCTGCGGTAAAACCACTAGTGCTCGCATTTTGGCCCGTTGTCTCAACTGTGAGCAGGGGCCGACGGATACTCCTTGCGGGGTGTGTCCCTCCTGCGTGGATTTAGCTACCGGCGGCAGTGGCTCACTGGATGTGGTGGAGATTGACGCCGCCTCCCACAACAGCGTAGAGGACGCCCGTGAGCTGCGTGAACGCGCCTCGTTTGCACCGGCCCGGGATACTTACAAGATTTTTATTCTCGACGAAGCCCATATGGTCACTAATCAGGGCTTTAACGCTTTGCTGAAGCTGGTGGAGGAGCCGCCGCCGCATGTGAAGTTCATTTTTGCCACCACCGAGCCTGAGAAGGTGATTGGCACTATTCGCTCGCGCACCCACCACTATCCTTTCCGCCTGGTGCCGCCGCCGGTGTTGGAGGACTATTTGCGCCAGCTTTGCCACAGCGAAAAGGTTGAGGTGGGCGACGGGGTGTTGCCGCTGGTGGTGCGGGCTGGTGGGGGCTCGGTGCGTGACACTTTGTCGGTGCTTGACCAGCTAATTGGTGGCTCTGACGGCAAAGTTGATTATGAGCAGGCCATTGGTTTGCTGGGGTTCACTGACATTTCTTTGCTTGATCAGTGCGTGGATGCGATTGCTGCCCGCGACGGCGCCGCCTGCTTTGAGGTGGTGCAGCGCGTGGTTTCCTCTGGTCACGATCCGCGCCGGTTTGTGGAGGATTTGCTGCAGCGTCTGCGTGACCTGCTGATTTTGGCTGTGGCCGGGGATCAGGCGCAGGCGGCTTTGGGTTCGCTGCCGGTGGATCAGCTGGAGCGGATGCAGGTGCAGGCGCGCGCTTTGGGTGCTGGACAGTTGTCTCGCTGTGCGGACATGTGCGCTGCTGCCTTGGGCACCATGGTGGGGGCTACTAGCCCGCGTTTGCAGCTTGAGTTGTTGATGGCCCGCCTGCTGGTGGTGGGTTTGGCCCAGCCGACGACGGCGCCGCGCTCCCTGCCTGGTGGCGGCTCTCAGGGTGTGGTTGGGGCCCAGGGGCAAGATGGCGCCGGGCGCGCCTCGGTGGGTTCGGGCCGCGCCCCGGAGGGTTCGGGCCGTGAGGCGGCGCGGGCTGCTTTGCAACGCGCAAATATGGCAATTCCAGTGCTTGCTGAGGCCCCAAGTGGGCCGGGCGTTGGGAGAGGCGTTGGCATGAATGTGCCGGTGGCGCCCAGCGCCCCGGCGGCCCCTAGCGTTCCGGGCAGTGTTCCGGGCACGCCCAGCGTTCCGGCTGGTCCTAGCGCTGCTAGCGCAGCTTCCAGCGCGCCTGCGGCGCGCTCTGCCGCAGCGGCTGGACCCGCAACTGCTGGACCTGCTGCGCAAACCCGCTCGGCTGCCCAGGCGGCAAATAGCGCGGCTGTCCGCCCTGCCCAGGGGCCGGGGGCTGGCTCGTCGTCGCCGTCGGAGCTGATCCGTAACCGTTGGGGTGAAGTGCTGGCCAAAGTTAAGGCCGCTAGCCGCGTGACCAACGCCCTGGTGGGGGCTAATGCGCAGCCGGGCAAGGTGTCGGGCGAGACTTTCACACTGATTTTCACCTCGCCTGGCCTGGTACGCAGCTTTAACTCTGGGCGCCACCCGCAGGTGGTGGCCGGGGCGCTGTATGAAGCTTTAGGTTTGCGCCTGCAGGTTCAGGCAGTTAGCGACGGCGACGCCGCAGCGGTTGCTGAGCCCGGCTCAGCCCCCTATCCACCTAGTGCAGCTAGTGCCACTCATGTAGGCGGCCGCCCAGGCCGTGGCAATGAGGTGGCAGCCAGCCAGACAGCGTCTAGGCAAGCTGGTCAGGGTGCAGACTCGCGTCCTGCGCAGCGCTCCAGCCGGCTCGACGTGAAGCTGTCCCGGCGCGCGAGGCGGCCCCTTCAGCTTGGGATCAACCAGCTCCGGCCAGTTGGGATGAAGACTGGGAAGTAGTGCAAATCCCAAGCTCTGGCAATGCTGGCCCGGCAGGCGCTGAGGCACCGGTAGACCAGGCCCCTAGTGACTCGCATGGTGGCGCTCCCATGGACGGCCCTGCTGGCGGCGTCCCTACCGGGGCTCAGGCTGGTGATCCTGCCGGTGCCTCCACTGGCACTCCCATGAGTGGCCCGCAAGCCGCTGGCGGCCCACAAACCATGGGCGGCCCGCAAGCCGCTGGCTCCCCACAGGCTAGCGGTCAGGACGATTGGGCTAGTGGCGGTCAGTTTGATCAGGGGCAAGACAGTGTCTACTTTGGTGGCCCGACGCAGGGTGAAGGGCAAGCTAGAGGCCAGTTTGATGCCGTGCCAGGTGCCACAAGTTCTGGCCTGGCAACAGTAACCGCAGGCAGCGCCGCAATTGCAACCACCAGTGCAGCTTCAGCCAGCTCCCACTTGGCGCCAGCTAGCCCAATAGCGCCAGCCACTCCTATGGCTTCAGCTGGTTCCAGTGCAGCCGCTGCGGCCCTGGCTGCTTCGCGCGCCAACCACCCCTCCAATGGTGCGGCCAGCGCAAACACCTGGGAAAGTACCTGGGAGTCCGCCCCGATTCCCACGCCAGACAACTACACGCCAGTGGCGCCAGAGCCTGAACTAGCCACTGTCCACCGCCTGCACCCCCTGCCTGCGCTACCCAATGGGGGAGCACAGTCAGCCCCGGCGCCAGAGGCAGCTCACAGCTGGCAACCCGATCCGGGAGCCTCCAGCCGCATGGCCCAAGCCATCGCCGCTGCAAGAGCCGCAGCTAACGCGGGCGGCGTCGTCGACGATGAAGAAGACATGCCCTCCATGGACGACGCGGACGCAGACGAATCCGGCGCTGTAGGCATAGAAGTAGTCAAACGCCTGCTGGGTGCGAAAGTAATTGAAGAAGTAACCGTGCGGGCAGATGATCGCTAAAGACGTATCTGAGCGTTAAAGACGTGGCGTCGCTGCAATCCATGCCTGGCGCGAGTTGCTGGCTTAGCGCGGCCCTAGCCGCCAGCCTGCGGCCCCAGCCGCCGGCCCAGCCGCTTAGCCGTCACCGGCTCGCGCAATCAACCACAGCCCCACACCCCATTAGCTGCTAATAACAACCCAAGGAGACGTAAGTGCCCGCCATTTACGAAGGCGCAGTACAAGACCTGATCGACGAACTAGGCGCTTTGCCGGGGATCGGCCCCAAATCAGCCCAGCGCATCGCCTTCCACATCCTTGGCGCCGACGCCGCCGACGTAAACCGGCTGGCCCAAGCCCTAACCGCCGTAAAAGCCAAAGTACGTTTTTGTGAAACTTGCGGAAACGTTTCGGAGGAAGAACAGTGCAATATCTGCCGCGATCCACGCCGTGACCAAGGGCTAATCTGCGTGGTGGAAGAGCCCAAAGACGTCGTCGCCGTTGAAAGAACTCGCGAATACCGGGGCCTTTACCACGTGCTAGGCGGCGCCATCGACCCCCTCAACGGCATCGGCCCAGATGAGCTGCGAGTGCGCCAACTATTGGCCCGGCTGACCCCACAAGTGCAAGAAGTAATCATTGCCACTGACCCAAATATCGAGGGGGGAGGCCACAGCAACCTACCTGGCACGTATGCTGACCAGCATGAACGTGCCCGTCTCACGTCTGGCGTCCGGTCTGCCGGTGGGCGGCGATCTGGAATATGCTGATGAAATCACGCTCGGTCGCGCTTTTGAAGGTCGGCGCCGGGTTGAGTAACGCCAAAAAGACGCTACGCGCAGGCTAAAAACAGAAAGGACCTTTATGGCCCTGGTAGTGCAAAAATACGGAGGTTCATCCGTTGCGGATTTAGCGGCAATGCGCCGCGTAGCCGCACGGGTGATTGAACGCCACAACGCAGGCGACACAGTGGTAGTAGTGGTTTCCGCCATGGGCGACACTACAGATGAACTGTTAGATATGGCCGGGGAATTAACTGACAACCCGCCCGCCCGCGAAATGGACCTGCTGCTCAGCGCCGGCGAACGTATTTCTATGAGTCTGCTGGCCCTGGCAATCAATGAGGCTGGCGTTCCCGCAACCGCTTTCACCGGCGCCCAGGCGGGCCTGCGTACCGACGGTAAATACGGTCAGGCATCCATTGTGGGTGTGGTGCCCGAACGCGTGGCGCGCGCCGTGAGGGAAGGCAGCGTGGCAATCGTGGCCGGCTTCCAGGGCCTGGACTACGACACTGACAATGTCAACACGCTAGGTCGCGGCGGCTCAGACACCACTGCGGTGGCGCTGGCAGCCTCTCTGGGTGCGGACGTCTGCGAAATCTATACCGACGTCGACGGCCTCTTCACCGCCGACCCGCGCATTGTTCCCACCGCCCGGCGCATTACCTCCATCTCCAGTGAGGAGACTTTGGAACTGGCCGCGCACGGCGCCAAGATCTTGCACCTACGCGCCGTGGAGTTCGCGCGGCGCTACCACGTGCCCTTGCACGTACGCTCTTCCTTCTCAGACAAGGAAGGCACCTGGATTCACACCTCCAAACAGGAAGACACCGTGGAAGCCCCTATCATCTCCGGAATTGCGCATGACCGCAGCAACGACAAGCTAACCATTGTGGGTGTGCGTGACCAGCCTGGCTTCGCTGCCCGCATTTTCTCGCTTCTGGCTGGCGCCGGGGTGCAGATTGACACGATCGTGCAGGACGTGGCCACGGCCGGTAACGGCTTCACCAACATTTCGCTAACTATCCCTGAGGGTGACGCTGCCGCCGCGCAGGAAGTGCTAGCTGGCGCCAAGGAGGAGCTGGGGATCTCTGATCTACAGTTCAACCCCAATGTGGGTACCTTGTCTTTGGTGGGTGCTGGTATGCGTTCGCACCCGTGGGTGAGCGCCAAGCTGTTTGATGCCCTGTTCCAGGCGGGTATTAACATTCACCTAATTTCTTCTTCTGAGATCCGTATTTCTGTGGTTGTCGACGACGACCGTCTAGATGACGCTGTGCGTGCTGTTCACACCGCTTTTGACTTGGATGCTGATCAGATTGAAGCCGTGGTATATGGAGGTACCGGTCGATGAGTGAGCTAAATCAGGGTTGCTGCGCGGCTAAGCCGGCTTTTGTGGCCGACGGCGTAAACGTTGCGGTAGTGGGCGCTACCGGCCAGGTGGGCCGGGTTATGTGCGCGATGCTGGATCAGCGTGACTTCCCGGTTAAGAGCCTGCGCCTGTTCTCTTCTGCGCGTAGCGCGGGCAGCGTGGTGACTTGGCGTGGCCAGGACATCACTGTGGAGGATGTGGCCAAGGCTGATCTGAGCGGCATTGACGTGGCGATTTTTAGCGCCGGCGCTACCGCTTCACGCGAGTACGCTCCCAAGTTTGCGGCCGCCGGCGCTGTGGTGGTGGATAACTCTTCGGCTTGGCGTAAAGACCCGCAGGTGCCGCTGGTAGTGGCCGAGGTTAACCCGCAGGCTCTGGCGCAGCGCCCCAAGGGCATTATCGCTAACCCTAACTGCACCACTATGGCCGCTATGCCTGCGCTTAAGGTGCTGCACGACGCCGCCGGGTTGCGTCGCTTGACGGTGTCTACTTACCAGGCGGTTTCCGGCTCTGGGCGCGCTGGCGTGAGTGAGTTGGCTGGCCAGGTGCGTGCGGTGGTAGACCAGAACCTTGAGGGTCTGGCGCTAGATGGCCGCGCGGTTGAGTTCCCCCAGCCCCAGGTTTATGTGGCTCCGATTGCTTTTAATGCGGTGGCTTGGGCTGGTGGCGACGCCGGTGATGGCTCGGGTGAAACCGATGAGGAACAGAAGCTACGCAACGAGTCACGTAAGATTTTGCAGATTCCGGACTTGGCGGCGTCGTGTACCTGTGTGCGTATCCCGGTTTTCAGTGGGCACGCGCTAGCTATTAACGCCGAGTTTGAGCGTGAAATCAGCGTGGAGCAGGCTCGTCAGCTGCTGGAGAACGCGCCGGGCGTGACCTATGTGGAGGTGCCCACGCCGTTGGACGGCGCGGGCCGTGACGGCACTTTTGTGGGGCGTTTGCGTGCTGACCAGGCCGCCGCGCCGGGTAAGGGCCTGGCCTTCTTCGCGGTGGGCGACAACCTGCGCAAGGGTGCTGCCCTAAACGCTGTGCAGCTTGCTGAGCTAGTCGCAGCCGAGCTAACCGCCTAGCTGGCGTTCAAAACCAAACAAGCGTTGCCCGGGGCGATTTTCATCGCCCCGGGCAACTGTTATCTTACACTCATATATAAGTTATTAACAACTTATCATGCAGTTTTCCCCGGAATGCTGCGCTTAGTCTTCTTTGGACTCAATTTCGGGCAAAAACGCTGGTGAAAACACCCGCCCTAGATGTATTTGAGCTTGTAATATGCAGATATGGCTGATCCTTTGTTTCCGATGACGCTAGGCGTTGGTGCGTCTTTAGTTAAGGTACTTCTGCAAGCTAATGGCTACGCAACAGAAGCTAACTCTGTCGGGGTTGCAAAAGAAGTATACGGCATTCTGTCTTGGTGGAAGATCCGTGGCGGTGATGCCGATGACCAACTTGCTAAGCAGATTGCTGAAGTTCTCGCAGATAAGACTCGCGGCATGTATGAGGAGTGTCGTGCTCAGGGTATTGATGAGGAGCAGCTAGGGGGTGTTGTTACTGAGGTTGAGATTATTTTCAATAAAGTTGTTGGAAACGATGAGTTACTCTTTTTAGCTGTAAACGATCCTGACAGTTTCTCTGAGGTACTTCAGGGTGATATTGGGCAGCGGCGTAAAAATATTGAATCTCGACTTGAGCCCTATTTTGATAAACTTGTTGAGGCTGCGGTTGATGAGTATGTCAAGCTTGCGCCTTGGTCACCAAAATTCCAGATCGAGGCACTTAAAGACCTTACCAATAAGGTTGCTGAAATTCTGAAAAACACTGCCAAAGAATCGGTTATTTTCGGGAGACGCCCAGATATTGCTGACTCTTATTATATTGAGCGTGAAGAACAGGTACGACTGTACAACCGAGTAAAGAAAGACCCTCGGCTGCGACTAGTCTTGGTTGGGATGCATGGTTGCGGTAAATCGCAGTTGGCTTCTGACCTTGCACAACAGTGTGAGAAGCAGGGATGGAGCCTTGTTGCCTGGATTAACGCAGCCTCTAGAGAATCTGTACAAAGTGATTTGGCCGAACTCGCTCAGCGGCTTCCAATTGATCGAAGTGATGAACCTACTCAGGATCAGTTAATCAATCGTTGTCTTGATTATTTCAAGTCTGCCAACGCCACTGACAGACTTATTGTCTTTGATAATGTTGAAGATATTAACGATCTCACTGGTTTAGTTCCGCGCGGTGACGGCTTGCGGGTGGTAGCTACTACCACAAATGAGTACGGTTGGAAGAACCAATCCTGGGATCAAATCAAGATTGGTGTATTTTCTCGTGAGGACTCAATTGAGTTTTATGAGCAGATGTTGGCTGAGCGTGAGTGGGTGTTGGGTCCTGATCACCCTTATACGTTAACCGCCCGCAACAACCTGGCTGGCGCTTATAAGTCTGCTGGGCGTTTTGGTGAGGCGATTGAGTTGTATGAGCAGGTGTTGGCTGAGCGTGAGCGTGTGTTGGGTCCTGATCACCCTGATACGTTGAACGCCCGCAGCAACCTGGCTAGCGCTTATGACTCTGTTGGGCGTTTTGGTGAGGCGATTGAGCTGTTTGAGCAGGTGTTGGCTGAGCGTGAGCGTGTGTTGGGTCCTGATCACCCTGATACGTTAACCGTCCGCAGCAACCTGGCTGGCGCTTATGACTCTGTTGGGCGTTTTGGTGAGGCGATTGAGCTGTTTGAGCAGGTGTTGGCTGAGCGTGAGCGTGTGTTGGGGTCCTGATCACCCTGATACGTTAACCGTCCGCAACAACCTGGCTGGCGCTTATAAGTCTGCTGGGCGTTTTGGTGAGGCGATTGAGCTGTTTGAGCGGGTGTTGGCTGAGTATGAGTGTGTGTTGGGGGCTGATCACCTTGATACGTTGAATACCCGCAACAACCTGGCTAGCACTTATAAGTCTGCTGGGCGTTTTGGTGAGGCGATTGAGTTGTATGAGCAGGTGTTGGCTGAGTATGAGCGTGTGTTGGGGGCTGATCACCCTGATACGTTGCATCCGCAACAACCTGGCTGTCGCTTATTACTCTGTTGGGCGTTTTGGTGAGGCCGATTGAGCTGTTTGAGCAGGTGTTGGCTGAGCATGAGCGGGTGTTGGGGTCTGATCACCCTGATACGTTGAACACCCGCAACAACCTGGCTGTCGCTTATGACTCTGTTGGGCGTTTTGCTGAGGCGGTCGATGCGTGGGAGGAACTGCTGCCGGACTGTCAGCGGGTTTTGGGGGCTGATCACCCTGATACGTTAGCCGTCCGCAACAACCTGGCTCATGCTTATGACTCTGTTGGGCGTTTTGGTGAGGCGATTGAGTTGTTTGAGCGGGTGTTGGCTGAACAAGAGCGGGTTTTGGGTCCTGACCACCCTGACACGTTGGTGGCTCGTAATAACTTGGCTGGTGCTTATGATTCTGTTGGTCGTTTTGGTGAGGCGATTGAG